>Ga0268276_1000809_pt1 | contig 34030 bp, 20 predicted proteins | sample saktaG_4_FD_190145 | JGI IMG/M metagenome (GOLD analysis project Ga0268276, IMG submission 190145) | Saline water microbial communities from Sakinaw Lake, British Columbia, Canada - sak_2010_1_5_45m | ecosystem: Environmental > Aquatic > Non-marine Saline and Alkaline > Saline ...
GTGTGTCTGTTTTTGAAAAAGTGTCTATTATACAGCTACTTACAGAAGCTAATTACAAAACCGAACGACATCATACTCCTAACCAATTGATTTTATGGGACTTATAACAGGACAGTAGTGATACTATTTATAAAAACACCCGATGAGCACAAAGCAATAATTGATTATTTAGATTATGTGATTTCTGATTATATTGAAGCTAAAAATTATGATTTTATAATCAAATTTCTAAGTGACTGGTTTTTACAAGAAAAAAGAAATGTAAAAAAAAACGAATTTAAAACCCAATTTGGCTCAACATTAAATGCAATATTAGAAAATGCAGAATTATTAGAAATCATTATAACAACCTTTTTTAATGAAGATAATTATCAATTTCATTTTATAGTTTCTCAAATGTTGGATTATAATAATTTATATACAAAACAGGAAGTAAGGCTTAATTCTGAAATTTTGAGCACATTGAATTTTAATGATCATTTATTCATATGTAGAAAAATAATAGGGCATTTGTTCGATACAAAAACAATATGTGCATTGCTGTTCTCTTTTTTAGAAATAATCCCTCTCAAAAAAGACAGTGAAAAACTTATAATTTCATTTTTTCTTGATTTATTAACTGTAAATGATCCAAATAATACACAAATTTTTTTTGAAACAAAAATCAAAAATCAAGGGTTAAATAAATCTCAAAAATATCTATGCAATAAGGGGATCGAAATAATCCAGGAACAAATTAATAGCCTAAAAGAATTACCTAGACTTAAAGAATTTGATCTCCCACAAAAATATTATTATCAAATACAACTTGAGCAAAGTAAAGAAATGCGTGAATCCATGGAAAAGGCCGAGAACCAATCAGTATTTTTACAATCTATAACAAAAACTCCTTTGAAGTTTGGAAGAGGGTGGTTTTCATTTCTTGAACATATTGATGACTACTCTAATATAAGCTATTTATCAAAAATAAGTCATTCTGTATCTATACCATTTTCTGAGATTTCTTATCCCGTCCATAACTCTTTATTACGTTTTAGTTTTCAATTAGTAAAAAGAGATAATAAATGAAACTTATAATAAAAGAATACCTTTCACTCTTAAAAGAATCTAAAGAATTAGATACATTATTACCTGACTTGTTATTATCAATGGGATTTGAAACAATTAGTTTACCACAAATTGGTGCGACTCAATATGGTGTTGATATAGCGGCTATCGGAAAAGACATTGATGGTAAAAAAAAACTATTTATTTTTACTATAAAACAAGGAGATATTGGGAGAAATGATTGGTGCGAGAATAAGCAAGCAGTTAAACAATCTTTAGATCAGATTAGAGATGTATATTTTAATTTTCATATACCAACACAATATAAAAATCTTCCAAAAGTTATTGTTCTTTGTACTGGTGGTTATTTAAAATAGGAACTTGATCTTGAGTGGAAAGGATATATAAAAAGTAATGAGTCTCCCGGGAAAACAGATTATGTCTTTTGGGGTGGAGATAAATTATCTCTTTTAATTGAAAAGAATATGTTGGATGAGAATGTTTTTACAAAGAACTTAAAATCACTTTTCCGCAAAACGTTGGTAAAATTAACTGATTCTGATTACAACTTAAATGATTATTTTGAATTATTGGAACAGATTTTATTAAAAACAGATTACGGTAAGCAAAACACTCAATCATCAAAAAAGAAAATTAAAAAAAATTTTAGAACTATTAATATGTCTTTGAATATTGTGTTTTATTGGTCAAAGCAAGAAAATAATTTAAAATCAGCGCTTTATTGTGCAGAGAGAACAATCCTATTATGTTGGGAATTTATTAGATCAAATGAATTGTTTGAAAAAAAATGGATTTGTGATTTGCTGTTAGATATTAATTCAACTTTTGAAAAAATATACCTTGAATACTATGTTAAAATTCGGGATCATTGTATGATTCCAAATGCATTATCTGGGTATCATACTCATTTTATCCTAGAAAGCCTAAATATGTTTGAACAATTAGGTATTATTACTAATTTTGGATTAATCCAACTATATCATACAAAACAGTTTGTTAAATTGCATGGTTGTAATCCATTTACAGAAAAACTAAAAGCATGTTGTTCATCTATAAAATCTTTAATTAATAATCACAAAGCATTATTGAATCCTGTATTTGACGGTCATATTAACGAAATTTCTTCCACAATACTCTTATTATCGGAATTAAAAGAATTCGAGTTTATAAAACGATGGATTAGTGATTTATTTGAGCATATATTGTATGCTTATGTATATTTAGGTAAATATTTCCCAATTTGCACTGATTCATTTGATGATTTGGTGTCTTTTAATATTTCCGATAGAATTGAAAAAGAAAAGTTATTCGAAATATCATCTATAATTCCAATCTTAGCTCAATGGTGCATTGTACTAGACTTTGAAGAGTTATTCAATCATATCAAAGATAGAACAAAAACTAATTTTGACAAATGCACTTTTCAGATTTTTTATCCCGACAACGAAACAGATAATCACCTGTATTGTAAAAATGCAGCAACAGAATCAGGCATTGCTGAGGCTCCTATTTTCTTAAAATCATTTGAAGAAATGAAAAAACAGATTGGTAAAGTTAAAAGTATGAGAATCAAAAAAGATGAAATTTCATCAATCAAATATTCTTTTCCAGTTTTGCCGTTTATTGCTTTTAGGCACTTTAGAACTCCTATATTCCCTATGTATTGGCAAGATATTATTGAAAATTAAAAACAATTAGTAAATAATCATATAATAATGTTTATTGATACTTCGTAAGACATGTTTGTGGAGTAAAGAAACTTTAGGCAATATTATTAGTTTTCTTCAAGCAGTAATATTAGATTAGAATAAGAGCTGACTTGAGATAGTACCAGTTCTCGATTTTCTATTCTTCGATTTCACAATATCTCAATTCTCAGAGAATATACAACCCCACATAGCCAAAATAATTGACAGCAAATTGACCTCTATGCATTTATCTCAACAAGTTCATAAATTAATTTGGAGAAATAATGGCAGATATATTTTTCACGATCATTCCCGTTTTTTATTTTTTTCTTTTCTCCATTATTTTTCTGCTGGGTTTGTGGGCATATAAGGAAACGCAGAACAACTCCCCATTATGCATTGGAATTGCTTTTGCACTTTTCGCAATAATCTTCATACTTAATGAGATAAGCTTCAGCTCCGTCATTATGGGTGTTTCAATATTAATGAGAATAGTGGCATATCTTCTCATACTTTATGCAGTCTATAATCTTGGAATTTCCTACAGCAAAAAGAAGGAAACCAAGAATACAAATACAAAGGATGTTAAATGAGAGCTGGCGTTATCGGTGTTGGTCACTTAGGACAGCACCATGCAAGAATTTATAGTGAAATGCAGGACATCGAATCCGTTGGAATTTATGACTCAGACAAAAACAGGGCACATGAAATTGCAGAAAAAAATGGCTGTCAGGTGTATGACAATCTCGACGAACTGCTTCTCAATTCGGATCTTTTAAGCATCGCTTCCCCCACACAGTCACATTATGAATATTCCAAATACTGTGTAGAGCTTGGCAAGCATGTGCTTGTTGAAAAGCCAATCTGCAGCACACTTGATGATGCCAGAAATATCGTTGAACTTGTTGAGAAAAAAGGAGTAAAATTCCAGGTTGGGCACATCGAGCGCTTCAATCCGGCAATTATGGCGTTATCATCTATTCTGCTTCGTCCCATCTTTATTGAAGCTAACCGTCTTGCACCCTTTACTCCACGCGGTAGCGATGTGCCGGTCGTATATGACATCATGATCCATGACATTGATATAATACTCTCCCTCGTGCAAAGCAAAGTAAAAGAAATAAATGCAGTGGGCGTGCCGATCCTCACCAATGACATTGATATAGCGAATGCAAAGATCGAATTCGAGAACGGAGCGCTGGCAAATATCACTTCAAGCAGAATCTCACTTAAGCGAGAACGAAAGATACGCTTCTTTCAAAAAGACATGTATATTTCTCTCGATTATCAGGAAAAAAAAGTGCGTGTGGTTAGAAAGAATCCTCAAGTCGATGAGATCATGAAGGATATCATGGCAGGAAAACGCGATGCGAACATCTTTGAGCTTTTTATAACTGAAGAACTTCCAGTCATAGAAAAAGAGCCGCTTAAAGCTGAGATCGAAAGCTTCGTAAATTCGATAAAGACCAATACGCGCCCCATTGTAAATGCTCAAGATGGTTACGAAGCACTGCGTGTTGCTCAAAAAATCATAGAAAATATTGAACAAAATAGAAAGAGTTTGGATTTGATGTAGTTATGGCAAAGAAAATATTTGTAAAAGATCTTTCGAAATATATCGGAAAAGAAATTACTCTTCAGGGTTGGGTCAGAAATTATAGAAAAGCCAGTAGCAAACTGCGCTTTGTCATCTTTCGTGACGGCACGGGCGAGTTGCAGGCAGTTGCATGGAAACCGGAGCTTGGCGAAGAGAATTTCGAAAAGGTGAAAGCCCTCACACTTGAATCTTCAGTGATCATTACCGGCATTCCAAAGAAGCATCCCAATTTTGAGAATCAATATGAACTTCAAATGACAGGTATAAAAATAATTCACATTTCTGAAGACTATCCTATCGGCAAAAAAGATCACGGCGTTGATTTTCTGCTTTCAAACAGGCACCTCTGGCTGCGTTCCAGAAAGCAGAATGCACTTATGAAGATCCGTCATACCGTATATTTTGCGATCTGCGAATTTTTGAATAAGAACGGCTTCTTCAGATTTGACTCCCCGATTCTGACACCCAATGCGTGCGAGGGGACAACCACGCTTTTTGAAGTTCCCTACTTTGATCAGGGTAAGGCATATCTTTCTCAATCGGGACAGCTTTATCTTGAAGCAGGGATCATGAGTTTGGGAAGAGTCTATGATTTCGGTCCAGTATTCCGCGCAGAGAAGTCAAAAACTCGCAAACATCTTACCGAATTCTGGATGATGGATGCTGAAGCTGCGTATGTTGAGCACAAAGAGAACATGAATATCCAGGAAAAATTGATAAGGTTCGTCATCAAATCTGTGTTGAAACACAATCTTACAGACCTGCAAACGCTGGAGCGCGATATTGAAGCTCTCCGCAAAGCAGATGCAACTTTTAAGATCATTACATATAAACAAATGATTGAAATTCTTCAACAAAAAGGTATTGATATTCATTATGGTGATGACATGGGCGCTCCGGAAGAAGAAGCTCTTGTTGAGGGTTCGGATGTGCCGATCTTTGTCGAAAAATGGCCAAAGCATATCAAGCCATTTTACATGAAAGTAGATCCGAATGATCCTGAAATTTCTCTGGGGTCAGACCTTATCGCACCGGAAGGATTTGGAGAGATCATCGGCGGATCGCAGAGAGAAAATGATTATAAAATTCTCAAGAAGAGAATGGAAGAAGATGAAATTCCCATTAATGATTATCAATGGTATCTGGATTTGAGAAGATACGGCTCTGTTCCTCACAGCGGTTTTGGTGTGGGACTGGAACGCCTTATTGGCTGGATATCCGGAGTGCGTCATATTCGGGAAACAATTCCCTTTCCTCGAATGCTTTACAGAATTTATCCTTAAGGCAAAAATGATAAATATACATCAAATAACTAAATAATGAACCACGAAACACACCCTGATACAGTCGTTCCTCCTTACAGGGTGCTTTTCGCATGTCCCGGCGAAGCGCAGCGTAGTCGGATGGTTAAAAAAGTTTTAGGAGTTAACATGAAATATATTTCTTTATTTGCAGCATTTTTACTTTTGAGCTCGAGCATAGTCTTTGCTCAGGAGCTCACTCCGCCGCAAAATGCCCCCTCATCACTCTTTTCTTTTCCCTCAACTTTGCCTCTCAACAATCTGAAGATGAGCCAGTCCATCAGTTTTTCAACAACCTATAACAGCGGAACGAAAAGTGCCTATTATCTTAGCAATTTCTGCAACAGCTTCAAACTTCCCCTCTCCGATAAGCTGAAACTCGCTCTTGATCTTAACTTTGTAAATTATGGGAAATTTGGCTCAAGCAGTCCACTGATCTCAAATGAAAATACTAAAATCCTGCCCAACTTCAGTCTCGATTATGCTCCTACTGAAAACCTGAGATTTCGTATCGAATACCAAAGCTTCCCGACCTATTATCATTCCTTTCGATGAAGGATTTGAATGTGGATCCTCCGGATAGGTTTAATCGCGATCACAGGAATTTTTATAGGATGGCTTTGCACTAAAATCATCTCGCAATTTCCAAAAAGACAGCATATTTTTCACTCAACAAAGTGTAATAACTGCGATACACCGATCAAACCTTTTCAACAGCTTCCTATCATTGGCTATTTTCTTTCTCATGGAAAATGTAGCACGTGTGGAAGGAAATATCGTTCTTTTGTTATCATTGTTCCCTTCATAACACCACTCTTGCTCATCTTGCTGTTCGTTAAGTTCCATTTTTCTCTTTTATTTTTTCAATATTCTCTTCTCACCATCGCAGGTATACTAATATTCTTTCTTGATATCAACGACAGGATCATACCTGACATAATCACATTGCCCATGATATTAGTTGCATTAATTTTTTCATTTTTCAATGATCTCGGTTTTTGGGCAACGCTTCAAGGAGGTGCTTTTTGTGCTGGGATCTTTCTGCTGATCGCAATTATATTTCGTCTCATCACAAAGCGTGAAGGTTTAGGTGGTGGAGACATCAAACTCATCTGTATGATCGGATTTTCCTTGGGATTCAAACTCACTTTTTTAACAATATTTCTCAGTTCAGTGATCGGAATGATCATCTATGCTTTTTCAAAATTTCGGCGCACAATGCTTATTCCCTTTGGATCATTCATCGTTATTGCTATGTTCGTGAGTATAATGACAGGTAATGAACTTATCAACTGGTATTTAGGAATCTGGGGTATCTAATGAAAGAATTTGATGAACTCGTAAAGATCATGAAAACACTTCGAGATCCCAAAAATGGCTGTCCATGGGATAAGTTGCAAACACCTGAGAGTCTGCGTCCTCATATGATAGAAGAAGTATATGAGCTTTCTGAAGCAATTGATCATAAAGATGATATGCACATGAAAGAAGAACTTGGTGACCTGCTGCTTCATATCGTGTTTCAGGCAAAGATCGCTGAAGATGGAGGTCGTTTTACGTTGCAGGATATACTAACTTCCATAAATGAAAAAATGAAAAGGCGTCACCCTCATATTTTTGGAGATATTTCTGTTAAAGATCATAAAGAAGTTGAACACAATTGGGAAAAGATAAAGAAAAAAGAGAAAAATAGCAGAAAGTCCATTCTGGAAGGACTCCCGAAATCACTTCCAGCGCTCATAAAAGCAAAAAGAATTCAAGCAAAAGCAGCTACAGTGGGCTTTGACTGGGATAAAATAGACCAGATCTTTGATAAGCTCAAAGAAGAAATTCAAGAATTTGAAGAGGAATACCGATCAAAAGATCATGAAAAAATGAAAGATGAGCTTGGCGATATTCTTTTTGCACTGGTCAACCTGGCTCGACGGCTTGAGATCGATCCTGAATTTGCTCTTGATAGGACAATAAAAAAATTTATAAAACGTTTCAACTTCATTGAGGACAAGCTCAAGGACAAGATTTTTTCTGCGGACCTCGATGAAATGGAATATTACTGGCAGAAAGCCAAGGATAAAGATGAAGAATAGCAATAATAATCTGACATTTATTAAGTCCTACTTTATTATCGGGAGCATCATTATCATACTTTCCTTTGTTATCTATTCGAATAATCTTCTTCAGCAGGTACGCAAGGAGCTCGAAGTATTTCCGAAAATCTATGCCCAATTTGCTGAAGTTTCCACAAAAGACAATATTGAAAGCGAATTGCTGGAAATCATTCTCACAGAAGTTATTCAGAAGATAAATTTCCCGATCATCGTTACAGATGTTCAGAACAATCCGAAATACTGGAAGAATATTGAATCAAAGATCTCTGGCCAGGAAATCAATGCAGAGAAGTTGAAAAAAATTGCCTTTGATATGGAGAAGAACGAGACTTATATACTTCTCAGAGAACCTCAAACTGGAGAGGTGATCTCAAAAATTTTGTACAGTTCATCCCCTACAATTAAAAGACTGAAGTTCCTTCCCTACTTTGAATTTTTCATAATGATCCTCTTTATTGCTGTTGGAATTACCGGTCTCTTCATTATGAAAAAGCAGGAAAAGGAATCCCTCTGGGTAGCCCTCGCAAAAGAGACAGCTCACCAGTTCGGAACGCCGATCACATCATTGCTTGGATGGCTGGAAGTGCTGAGATCAAAGACGGCGGAGTACAAAGATATCCAACAGATGGAAGATATCGTTCAGAACATGAAAGTAGATGTGCATTATCTTGAGAAGATCGCATCCCGCTTTGGAAAAGTCGGCTCGGATATTCAGATAAAAGAAGCGAATATTGAAATGACCATTCATGAAACCCTTGAATATTTCCGTGACCGCATCCCCAGTTCGAACAAGCAGGTAAATCTTAACTACATCCATCGTGCTGAAGACAAAGTCATCTGCTTTGATCCGGATCTCATCAAGTGGGCGCTGGAAAATCTGATCAAGAATGCTATCGATGCAATGAAGGATAAATCCGGAAATATTTTCATCATCACTTATGATAAAGGAGATAAATTCTACATTCAGATCAAGGACGAAGGATGTGGCATTCCAAAAAAAGCCCAGAAACAGATATTTGATACCGGCTACACTACAAAAAATCGCGGCTGGGGTTTGGGGCTTGCTTTGACGAAAAGAATCATTGAAGAGTTTCATAATGGTAAGATATATATAACAAAAAGCGAACCGAATGAGGGCACTACAATAGAGATAATGCTCCCAAAAAAGAATAAATGAGGTACATATGTATATTTTAAGTCCTGAAGAAATGAGATATTTTGATAAGACTTCGCAGGAGCAATTCGGCGTAGAACCAATTATTCTAATGGAAAATGCAGGAAAGAAAAGTGCTGAGATCATAGAAATGGAAGTGCTGGAAGATACTGACTCTGTGGCTGTTATCTGCGGTACAGGCAATAACGGCGGAGACGGTATGGTCATTGCTCGATGGCTTCATAATCATGGATTCGATATATGCTGCTATATTGTGGGTGATAAAGAGAAATTTTCTCCACTTGCAAACAAGAACCATTCAATTCTCCAGAAAATGCACTGTGAAATTCAATACATTTCATGCAAAGAGAATCTCGATAAGATAGTCGACCAGTTCTATGATTTTGATGTGATCATCGATGCACTTTTCGGTGTGGGACTCAAAGGAGAGGTAAAGGGCTACAGAAAAAATCTCATAGAAATCATTAACGAACTAGATGAGATCATTGTAGCAATTGATATACCTTCCGGTCTGGATGCTGAGAAAGGAACTGTCGCGAATGTTGCAATTCATGCCGATGTAACTATCACAATGGCAAATATGAAATACGGACATTTATTATATCCGGGACGCGACCTTTGCGGAGAAATGTATATCGTTGATATTGGCATACCTGAACTTGCTTATGAGGAGAATCCCCCACAAGCAGAAATTCTGTCTGATGTGCTGCAATATTTTCCACTTAGAAGGAATAATTCACACAAAGGTGATTATGGAAAGATCGCAATCATCGCGGGTTCTCCCGGCTTGACAGGCGCAGGAGTTATGGCGTCTGAAGCAGCTCTGGAAATGGGTTCCGGCTTGATAACACTTCTACATCCAAAGAGCTTGGAGACTATTTTTGAGGTTAGTCTGCTCGAAGTTATGACAAGAGGAGTGACAGAGACAAAGCAGCACACCTTTTCTCTGGATGCCCTTGATGAAGTACTTGATTTTGTCGAATTCTGTGATGCTGTAGCCATCGGACCGGGCATTTCCAGAAATGAAGAAACCGCTGAATTTGTTCGGGAATTCCTTGCACGGAACAATAAGCCGACAATTATAGATGCTGATGCTATCAATGCATTTGAGAGAGATAAAGATGCGTTAAAACAGCTTGCAGGAAAGCCCTATGTTTTCACTCCTCACATAATGGAATTTTCCCGTTTGAGTGGTTTTACTATTGAAGAGATCAAGAGCGATACGCTCAAATACGTGAAAGAATTTACACATAATTACAAGGTAACTCTTCTTCTTAAAGGAAGCACATCAATAATCGCCGATCCGGAAGGAAATATTACTTTTAATATTACGGGCAACCCGGGTATGGCAACTGGAGGAAGCGGTGATGTGCTCAGCGGTATAATTGTATCTTTGCTTGGGCAGGGATTTTTCCCTTATGATGCTGCACGCGTCAGCGCATTCATTCACGGCGAGGTTGCTGATATTCTGCTTGAAGAATATGAAGAAGCAGCGATCACTCCCTCCAAACTAATTGCAAACCTACATCGAATATTTATCGAAGATAAGATAGAAGAATAATAATCCTCACCCTTTGTGCTGTTCTGGATAAATCAGGTTCAGTTCAAGTTATGTTTCAATATTAACTTATAAGATTCATATATCCCCGATTCCCTACTTATCGGGAGGAATGGCATCGTTTTTTAAATAAATATGATTTTACTCTAAAAAGGTTATGATTAGAAATATGTTAGACAAATTTTCAAATATTTGGAAACCGATCCCAGTTAAATGAATAAGGATTTAACGGGACAAGTGGATCGGTTGAAAGTTTCTATCTTCTTATTAACCACCAACTTAAGTTGGTGGTTAATGAAACAAAAAAACATTAACCTTTTTAACGGTTTCTCGTTTATTAATTCTGGCTTATTAGTGTGGACTCAAATAAAAAAAACTGAAACATCCTATTCCAAATATTTAACAAAAAAAGTCCCAACCGAATGAACGATTGGGACTTTGTTATATCTGTTACAGGGTTATTATTTGATAAGTAACATCTTTCGTGTCTGACTGAAGTTGGCTGTTTTAAGTTTATAGAAGTAAATTCCGCTTGGAAGTTCGCCTGGATTCCATATTGCGATACCTTCTTCACCTTGTATGGAATCAACTTTTTGACCGAGTATGTTATAGATATTTATATCAACAGGTCCATTATGATTTTGAATTCCATACTTGATCTGGGTTGAACCGTTTACAGGATTTGGATAATTCTGAAGCAGATAGGTTCCGATAACAGGTTCGTCATCATTGGAAACAATAACATTAGTATCGACAACTGCACGAATCATCATATTCTGAGGGATACCCATGTTATAATCAAACCAAGTACCACCGGTATATTGCCAGCTTCTGAAATAGGATGGTCCGTTTATATCGATGCCGATTAAACTGCTGTTTGAAGCTTCAAACCAGCCAACATAGAAATCGCCGTCTTCAATGATAATATTGTATCTCGGATCATCAGGAAGTGTGATAACGTTCCAATCACCGGCAACTTGATCGGCTATCGGAATCATATAGATCGGAGCAATGAGTTGAGTGCCGGGCTGACCATCTACTCCGTCATCATCCCATGCATATACAATGAGTTGCTGATTCACTTCCCAGAGGTAATATTTAATTCTGATAAGTTTAACAGGGTATTGATCAGGAGTTATTCGAACTGCAAGACAGTTTCCTGCTGCACCTGCGTGGTAACCCATTTCTGCTGTGCCGTCATCATAAGCATATTCAACAGCAGATGCGATCTCAACAAAAGTGGATGCTTCGTTCGAATAGCCACTTTCGCCTGCATCATAAACGGCAGTGACTGCGTAATAATAGGTATTTCCAGCTTCTACAGTTTCATCAGTGAATAAAGTATCTGCGGTATTTCCAATAGGATCATCATTATAGTTTCCGCTCTCTAATCCACGATATACATTATAGCTGTTTGGAGGAGTGACTGTCGCCCAGGTTGTGGTACAGCGAACTCCAAACTCGCCATCTGGCAAAGGTGGTGTTGCACCTGCTGCCGTAGCTTGCCATGTTGACCAGCCACCACTTAAAATATAACTATGCTCACTTGGGACGGTGGTTTCATCTAATGCACAATCAATTATTGAGCTACATTCAAAGGCAATTATAAAATTGTCTTGTACAACCCAATTTGAATCTAAAACTGAATATGTGGCTGGTGTACCAGCTTGAGTTTCTATTTGCATAGTATATGTTGGAGTACTAGAATAAGTTGCACCAGATTTTTCAAAAACTCCAAGTGTTGTTGCACCAAAAAGAGAATAACTAAATACTGTAAATTCTTGAATTGTACATTCTCCACCTACTGGAAAGTCTTCTCCGAGATAGCCAGTATAAGGTTCGTTTAAGTGAATAGCATTTTCAAAGGATCCATCATCCCATTGCATTGCACCACCCATTCCTGCAGGAGCATCCCAATCGAGGTCAACAAAGCCAGTTTGTTCGTTGTAATCTGCAATCAGGTTCGTGGGTGGTAAGACATCCAGAGATGCCAAGACCTGAAAATTATCAACATGGAAACCAAAGGTTGTCGGATTATCAGCATTGGTATGAAGTCCAACTCGGAATTGGACGGTTGTCCCACCAAGTGCAGACATATCAGAATATCCTGGCCATCCCTGAGAGAAGGGAGTCCAATCTGCAATGCTACCCGTGTAGACATAATTTGTACCATTTGGATCACCAGTAGGATTACTTACAGACCACCAGTTACTCCATCCGGTTCCGTCATCATGTCGGACTTCAACGTAGAGATAATCACAATCCGGGAATACACCAGCATCGAGTTCTGTTTGTACATATATATCCCATGTTATATCCACGTCTGCAGGAAGGTCAAATTCCGGTGTGATGTAATAATTATTCATATTGGGATTATAGGTTCCTGTATTGGGATCAAAGCAACCGGCTGCATGTGTTGGTGAAGGGGCTGCAGCATCTTCATAGATGTGCCAGAGCTGTCCACCCTCAGGAACATTTGAGAAAGCATCAAAACCAGTTGCATCGTCACCGGAGTTATAGAAACTTGCAAGTGCAATATTATCAACAAAAACACCGATCAATGCAGGATTATCAAGAGTGCAATAAGCAGGATCAGAAGCAAAGGCAAAGCTGATAATTACATTTTCGCTAGAGTAGCTATCTGGAATATTAATAGAGGTTGAAATCCATCCGCCAGTTGAACCGCCCCAGCCGGGAATACCTGGAATACCGGAAGGGCATTCACCATGCTCAAAACCGAAACTGTACATACTGGAACAGTTATAGGCAGGAGTACAATCTGTAAGCATAACTGCATCGGCATAATCCTCAGTAGCAAGGCGAATTCTTACATTGAGACCATCCCATCCATCAAATGGAGCTGTTGCACCTGCTGGATCTTCAATTGCACGGAATTGTTCGAATGATAGCACAAATCTACCATCGTGAGGTAACATAATTGGTGGTGTATCCAGAACCTGATACCAGTGATCGAGATAACCGCCAGTAGTTCCCACATCAGGATCACCCATCCACCAGGACATACCGGAACCGCCATAGGCGTTATAGGTGTCAATATGCCACATCGGTAGGGTTGCTGTTGCATCCAATGTAGTCCAATCAGGAGCTCCTGATTCAAAATCCTCAAAGAAAACTTCAGTCATATCCCTGCTTTTAGCCGTAGCTGGAACCATTGGTGAATCAGTTCCAGAAAGAACGGGCTGTTCTTTGATCTGCTGTACTGCAACCTTTTGTGTATTCGCAAAGAGCACACCTGTCACAAGTACGAGAAGAGCAAGAACTGTTATTACCTTTTTCATCTTTTCTCCTTTCAAACCGTCATATTTATTAGACGTTGATTATTTTAGGTATTTGCTTCTTTCATGGAACAAAAGAAGGTTGAGTCAAGTTTTTTAAAGCACAAACTTGCATACGCCTTACATACTTTCTTATACCTAGCAACTCTGTAGGAAAGAAGAGTAAGATCAAGCAAGCATAAGCCGTACGTTCAATCCTGTTCATTCTGATCTCGATTCGTCGGCGAGCTCGAGTCTTATTATGAAACATGTTTTTTCATTTGGAGTAGCCGACTCCGTCGGCTTAAGTGCAGAATGCTTCCATATCGTTTGGTTCGATGCGCTCAAAAAAAAGAAAGGGAAGAAGGCGAACCTTCTTCCCTTGATTTATATGAGTTTCAACGCGAGTTACTTCATCAAGATCATCTTCTTTAGGAAAGTCTTGCTGTTAGTCTCAAGCTTGTAGAAGTAGATACCATTTGCAAGCTGTTTACCGTTCGCAGTACCATCCCAAACAACCGTATGTTTAGCATTAGGATCGCGGTCTTCATCGAGCAATATCCCAACTAACTGTCCTTTTACGTTGTAAATAGACAGTGTTACGTGAGATCTATCTTTCAGACTGAAGTTGAAAGTTGTGGTGTTGAACATTGGGTTCGGGAAGTTAGCATAAAGTTTGGTCTCTTTTACAGGTTCATCACAGGCAGAGCTATAATCAACATACATTGTAACTGGTACGGTTACTACTCCGACATCAGGATCAGATACTATCTCGATATCAGCGGTCTTGACTTCACCTTGTGTAAGTTCAGTAGCATCGAACATTACAGAAATAGGCATAGAACTATAGGCTGGAATTGTTCCAAATAACGGATCGACAATAATCCATGGGGGTGTACCAAAGTCAATGACCATACGGATGTTCCAGTTATAATTCAAAGAGGGTACCAAGATATGTAATTGATCCCATGGACCTGGAGCAAGATAGATCCAATCTCCCTTGCCAACTACAGCTGGACCAGCATCACAACCTGCGGGATATTCTCCAGTTAAGTGTGTAGTTTCATATCCAACCCAGTATTCATTACCGGCAAGCAATGGAACATTAGTGGTAAGGTCAAGAATATTCCAGGATTCTGCAACGATCGAACCAAACACATCTTGTGAGTATATTTCTGAACCGGGATTTCCAAATGAACCGCCTTCCCAGATCTTGAGCGTCAAAGCAGAACCTGTATCATTGATGTAGAGTTCTACTCCTGTGATCTCGTAAGTATCATAGTATATACCGAGTTCATCTGAAGTAAATCTGGATGCAACCATGAATGTTCCACTTGAGGTAAGACCGATAGCATCATAATTTTCTCCGTCATAGTGAATTATGACTTCATCCTTCGTGCCATCTGCCTGGAAGCCGCTGCTGTTACCAGGACCTGTTTGAACACCGTTTTGAGAAACAATTGTGCCACCGTTTGAACAATTGCTGTAGTCTGTAAGTACTTTTCCGTAGTCATACAGTGTGATGTCGAAGTTCATTTCCCCGTCACCATTATTATAAATGGTGAAGTAGGTTGAATCAGTTGATCCAGGAGGTACAATAACATTAATACTCAACGGATCAACCACCATGATAGGAGCAGTCAGTGCAAAGTCTTGTGGAGTTGTCTGATTAAGAACGATCGGCACATCAGGTACTACCTGATAGTTATAACCAACAGCAGTACATTCGACAGTGTAGTAACCCACCATCATATTGAGGATCTCATAGTAACCATTTACATCAGTGTAGGCTGTATAGGTACCAGCTATGATCTCAGCGCTGTCGATTGGTGCTCCACCAGTTGCTGCAGTAACATAACCATTAAGATTACCATATTCGGGCTCACCGACCATTAATGTAACAGGAACTGTCACAGTACCGACATCAGGATCAGATTCAAAGAAGATATCGCAAGTATGAATTGTTCCTGCAGGGTCTTCACCAGCATCGAAGTAAACTGTCACTAATGAGTCGCAACCAGGAGGAACAGTACCGGAAGTAGGATCAATTCTTATCCATGTTGCATAAGGTCCGAGTTCATAACCGAACAGTATGTCTGGTGTGCCTTGTGCTAATCCACCAAGTACCCATGTTCCAGGAACAATATCTCCTGAGGCAAACAAACCGCCAGCTATATAAGAATTTACACCAAAATCTGCATCGACATCATGGGTTACACCCGTCAGTGTCAATGTGTTCAGATTATACTGCTCTATCTGGCAGCCAGCACCGGTTGTCGTACCTGTAAAGATCCAGAGATACGGTCCACCAGCTGATACATTATCATAAGCAGAACCATACATGCTTGGAGGTGTCGGAATAGTATTTAGAACACTACCAGTTCTGCTGATAAGCGTGAGGGTCTCACTCCAGTTGTTTACCCAGAATGCATCACTGTCTGAATCATAAGCAATAGAACGGACAGCTACAGGTGATGAGATAGTTCCATAGTTGTTACCATCTTCATCAAACTGATAGATTGTAGTTCCAGCATTGGAAGCATAGAAATACTCGCCGTCAAATGCCATATCTCTCAGACCGGCTGTTCCGGGCATCCAGGTTGGTATCCAGCTGCTGATGTAGTTACCGGCAGCGTCAAATTTGAAGACGTTTCTGCTCGCGTAACCCCATTCGGAAACTAAGAAATAGCCATTACCAAATCCAGCACCGGCGATACCTTGACCGCCTGTAGGTGTATCAACATCATAATTGAACAGTATATCCCACATATCCTCAGTAGGTTCAGGAGGAATGTAAGAAGACTGACCAGGATCAACCTCTGCAAGGAATGATGGACCAGCTACGCCTGTGTAGCTGTTTTCAATCATACTGGCTAATAACTCAGTTTGATTTTCAAGGGATGCGCCCCAGTCAAGCGGAGCGTCACCATTATTGGTTACTGTAATATAGGTTGAATCAGTTCCACCAACAGGTACTGTTGCATCGATGAAAGTAGGTTCGATATCCATAGTAGGCATACCAAGTATTACATCAAGTAATGTGGTTTCACCAACCACGATCTCTACATCTTCTACTGTTATCGTACAATAGGTAACCTTGCTGAATGTTACATCATACAAACCGACTTTCATAGGATCTATAGAATAATATCCATTTTCATCCGTGTATACTGTGTTGTAGTCTGCAAGGTCTGCGTCAACTGCGACACCTTCTAAGGGAACTAAATCTCCATCTGTGACCACTCCTTCCAATGCACCGTATTCAGGTGGCACTGGGGCATAATCGAACAGTACGTCATAGATGTACCAGTAATCGAAGTTAAAGGTGGTTCCACCATGAGAGCGGAATTTGAGCTGTACTGACTGTCCGGCGTATTGACCGGTATCGGTATAGACCCAATCGGTTCCACCTGTAAAACCCCAGTCTGCTGTGGGATCATCCCATGACCATAGAAGATCTTCACCACCATCATGGATAAGCCAGATCTCCCATACTTCACCATCACTTGAAGTGTAGTTATTCAGATACATACTAACAGTAAGGTCATAAACATCAAGTGGATCTGGTGGAAGATCGATCTCAGGTGAGATCAATGACATGTCGTAGTTAATAACTGCAGGACTCCAGTTAAGAACTGCATAGCCGGCTAACCAGCCCCAGTTGTTAGGAGAACCCGCAGTTGTCCAACCGGTTGTTGTCCAGTTAACATCAAATGGTTCATGATAGCCACCACCTGCTGCAAGCGGAATTGCCGAATCGGTATTTGAAGGAGCGGATTCGCCGGCATCATAGACTGCGGTTGCCCAGTAGGTATATTCTGTACCAACTGCAACGATGTCATCTAAGTATTCGGTGTTGTTTTCACCTTCAACATAGGCAACGAATCCTTTAGTCACTTCATAGACATTGTAACCAAGAAGTATGATATCACGAGTAGTTCCATTTCCAACCAGCTCATTCCCTCTCTTTGGATCAACATAATGTTCAAGTGTTCTTGGTGAAGAACCGTTAACGAACATCTCTTTTGTCATACCATTTGTAGGAAATGTTACTATTTGTTCTTTAAGATCATTAGTACCACGAGGTCCATTTACAGTGGCTCGAATCATGAAATCCTGATAATCTGATACAGCCCAATCTCCACCACCTGTAACATAGCGAGAATAACTGCGGTTAACCGTAGGTAAAGTTTCATCAATAGCAGTTGGTAAGCAGTTTGGATAAGCTCCACCTTGGATATGAGCTATATAGAAATCACCGGCATCAATGGATATTCCGAGAGAACTCAAATCAACGTCGATAAAATCGTAGTGAGTTGGGGTAACAGTTACTCTGCCTAACTCAGTACCTGGTAATGCACCGGTACCGTCATCGTCAAATACTGCTACTTCAAATGGCTGTAACAGCGAACCTACAGGCCAAGAACCATCATAAACATTCATGTCAGCACTAATGATCGTGCATGGATAACCGTCAGGTGTGAAACGCACTGCGTTCATATTACCGGCATCATACCATGCGGTAGCATTTTCTGCTACACCATCATCGTAGACTATTTCATACTCAGTTCCGCCACCGCCACCGCCGGATGGTTTATCCCAATCAAGCTCAATAGCTTCCTCAACACCAGTAGCTGAGAAGTTTTCTGGCACGGGACCATCAAACAGCATAGATACATTGAGCAGCGTTATCCAGTCAGGACTTACGTATATACCATACGCTGTATAAGTTGCAAATCCATCTTTTTCAAATACAACATCATAAATACCTGATGCAATCTCATCAAATGAATAGAAACCAAGAGAATCCGTATAGGTTACAAAGTTTCCAGCTGACACTTTTACACTATCGATCGGTTCGCCGGTTACTTCAAAAGTAACTGTACCTTGCAAGCCCTGTGCTTCTACTTGATAGAAGAAAGTAAGTGGAATAGTCACATCTGATGCACCATAAAGAAGAGCGTTATTATGAACGATAATATCTGCAGTGTAAATTCCGGGTTCTGTAAGTCCGGTTTCATCGCAAGTTACAACACATGTTTGTATTGCTCCCTGTCCAATGCTACCTGCAAGAGGTTCTACTGAGCACCAAGGCGTGCCGGTTTTTACCATTACATCATCTACACAAACTCCCCAGCCATATCCCGAAACACCTTCGAAAGCAATATAGTATGTACCGGAGGGGTTTGGAAGGTTAATAATTCTTTCTGTCCAAGTTGAAACTTCTGTTGAATATGATTGTAATAAAGTCCAGGTTCCTGCGGCAGAAGTTTTATAATAAACATTAAGAATATCCTGATCACCCGCCCATTGAACTTGCGCATGCCAGAAGCTGAGAACATAATCTGTTTTTCCACCCAAATCAAGTTCAGGTGTTATAAGCATTGTAGCGTATGGAGTATAACTGCCACCATAGAATAAGGCATTAAAGTCACCAGTGTGTGCAGTGGAAGGATGTCCAGAATGTCCTCCGTTTGTATATGCCCAATCTATTGTACCGTTCACATATTCTTGTGACCAGTCGGGGGGCAAATCACCACTTTCGAATCCCTCATCAAATAAGGTTACAATACCTGGAAAATCAATTTCAATATTATAAGCGAGATCATCACATCCGGTTACGCCTGTATTTTCGATAAACATATCGACTGAGGCAGTTTCTTTGCTTGCAACAATACCTAATTGTAATGAATCAGGTGATACTGCAATATCCGGAGATGGAATAAGTTCCAGAGACATTGCATAGAAGCATGTATTTACTCCACGCCCTGTATCCTTCTTGTAAGGACCATCAAGGATATTATCCCATTTACCAAGAACAAGGTAATAGGTTCCATCAACAAGGAGTCTATGTTTTAGTTGTTCGCTTCCACCTGGACCCCATTCATCAGCAAAGTCAATCTCGGTGGAATCTACATCAACGAGCTTGATAGCACCGTCAAATAGAAGTTCATCTGGAGGTAATATGAAATCACAAAGGATTATGTCTCCTGCTAAACCGGAGAATTCGTATATATCAATATCTTTATCGGCATAGTCAGGATTATAGTAAATTTGAGCACCTTCTGTAATTTCACCATAAGCCCAAGGAGTAGCATCTACAATCACATTATTAGGTTCATACGGATCCTTAGGATGAGCAGTTGTTACTACACCTGCTTCATGATTTACTAGAGGGTTTTCTCTGGATTCCACATAGATTGTAGAGGTATTCACATCATCTTCAATAACACTACCATCATCAGGGATTTCTACAGAAGCAGTAAATGTTCCCATTTCTCCAGGTTCAATATCAAGATAGTCGTCAGAGAATGTTACAGGCCAGCCAGATGGGGGAGGAGGAGGACCGCCACCACTTGTTATATCTACATCATCTATATACCAGCCTGGATACTGAACAGAGCCATCAGAACCAAGGTGCCATCTGAAGCTAGCTGTTTGTCCAGCATAAGTAGAAAGCTCAAATGTAACCTGCTCCCAGAATCCTTGGCCGTGTCCACAGAATACAGGTTCAGGGTACAAAGGATTAGATGAGTTTGATGTACCAGGATATCCTCCAACAGGTTCGATAACAGTCCATGTAGCACCACCATCAGTAGAAATCTTTACATTTCCACCGTCAAATGACGCTTCAGTATCATACCAATGCCAAAATGTTAGTGTGGGTTCATCACTTCCAATTGCTATCTCTGGGCTGTCTAAGGTATAATTTGCATTAGCTTCATAATCACCAGATAGATTAGTAGCCCAAACATTTACACCAGAATGTGCATTTCCAGGACCGGATGTTGGGCTGCCCCATTGCCATAGGCCTGTTCCAACATATCCGCCGTCATCACTTTCAAAGTCTTCCACATCTCTACCACGTGTCTTTGAATCAGCAAGAGAAATGTAATAACGGTCTGCTTGAATACCGGTATTATAAATATCAATATCATACGCTACCGTTGCTCCGATAGAATCATAATCAGATTGTGTATAAGGATCAAGATAGAAGTTTATAGGAAGATAAGGTTGTGGTAACATCACATTATCAAGCCCTACACCACGGGATTCACCAATATTCTCAGTTACATGTCTCCATCTTACTTCAGCATTAATACCAATATAGTCATCTGGTACAGCAACACAAACAAATTCATACTCAGTCATCTCTTCTTCAGGATTCAAAGTAGCTAATACTTCCCAATCTGTTCCATTATTGGAGATTTCAAAATAAGTAATGTCAGCATCATTAACTTTACCATCCTTGCCGTCGTAGAGATTAGCATTTATCCAATAGAAGTTTATGATATCTCCACTTTCTATAATTAAGTGAGGAGAGTAAAGGATTGCGTCATCTTCATGATACCAACTTACTCTAGCGTATCCATCACCTTCGTAGGCATCATTAGTAAATCTCTTCCAATAACCGTCTGGATTACTCCAACCGAATGGCGGGAATTCAACATCTTCGAATCCTTCCACTACATAGTCAGAACCATAAACAATACCGCTCAACTCAATAGTGCTATCACCTATGGCATTAGAATTGAAAGTAAGTACATCCTCGTATATACCCGGATTAGAAGCATCAAGGTAGATGGTTGCAACTTCTGTATCACCAGGTAGAATAGTATCAGGATAAGTGCATGAGAATGGAAGATCAACATCTACTCCTGAGATAATGAGGTCAACACTACCATCATTTGTAATGCTCATATCCCAACTTGGGGTCGTTCCTTCTTCAACCCAGCCAAAATCATAAGTTGAATCACTTAATACCATTACTGGAACAGGTGGAATCTCTTCATATACAAAGTCATCAATATAGTAGGAATCATAAGTGCCATCAAGACCATGTTTCACTGCAAGGTAAATGTAATCTTCTGTTGGTGCAAGATATTCGAAATAATATTCAGTATAAGTATTTGTTACCTCAACAGTATCAAGAGCAGTAAAGGTTGCTGGGTCAGTTGGGTCTGTAATTATTCCAACTGGCAAATTCTGTGTGCCATAACTACTTCTTGCCCAGAACATCACCCTGTTACCATTAGCAGATGTTATTAGTGCCGGTGTTATTAATAACAGTTCAGCTGAAAGGTCAGAATAGTTATACATTTTTACACTCATTACACCGGAGTGAGCATAAGTTGCACCTGAATAGGTATTAACATATGAAGAGGTACTTGTAGATTGAACAATTTTTGACCAGCCTAGTGGTAAATCTGGCGCAGTACAACCTTCAAAGTCTTCAGATAATTCTGTAAAAGGATCATATACAGCGCCACTTAATGCTACTGTGCCCTCACCATAATCAGCATCACTTTCAATGACAAGAGTATCAGCATAAACTCCAGGTACACTCCCATCAAAAAGAATAGAAATAGTAACACTATCATCAGGAGCCAAAACACCCCCTGTATAATCACAAGAAAATGGTGCATCAAGACCACTAATACCAGAAATTGTGAGGTCATCTATGCCAGCATTTTTAATACCGACATCCAACGAGGCACTGCTTCCTGTAAGTATACTTCCAAAATCATACGCAACAGGAGACAAAGTAATAACAGAATATGGTTCAGGCTCTGGAATATATACAGCATCAAGGTACATATAACTATAACCAGTGCCTGTTTCTCCATAGAAAGCCAGATAATAACTCTCACCATCAGCTAAAGAAGAAAGATCTACTGTATACTCATCATAAGTAGTTGTTATCGGGACGATTTCAAGATCGGTCCATGTCTCTTTATCCGTAGAGTACTGAATTGTAAGGGTACCTGCAGAATAATATCGTGCCATGAATTTTGTAAAATCACCACTATTTAGTGTAAGCAACTCTGGAGTTATGAGTCGAGATTGTGAACCTGTGCCGGACACATAATACAATCTTGCGTGTTTACTGCCGTCTGGAGGAGATCCGGAAGAATATTGTGCCCAGTCCTGACCTGCTACATTTTGAACATCCCATGCCAGGGGCGGGAAGATATCTCCTTCAAAGCTCTCAAATACATAATCAGAAGGATATGCACTACCGGTTAATAGGGCGGTATTCATTCCAGCAAAATCTCCGTCAATCTCAAAGGTCAGGGTATCTGAATATTCTCCGGCTTCAGTTGGTTCAAACCAGACCGTTGTCACAACATTTTCTCCAGCTGGAATAGTTCCACCAGAGTAATCACAGGAAAACGGTGCAGCTACCACTGCGTCCGTAATCACTAAGTCTTCTGTACCAGCGCTATAGATAGTAAGATCAAAGGAAGCATCAGTATCAGCCTCAATCATACCAAAATCATAGCTACTTGCGCTCAGGTATATCTCAGGTCCATCATAAAGATAATGAAGCCTGATATTTGCTACATAGACGTCAAGAGTGCCAGAAACCTCGGGGAAAGAATTATCTTGATATTTGTACTTTGCTCTGTCCGTTTGAGAAGTGTAGTAGAACTGTGGATAACCGGAAGTCCAATCTCCATCCCAGTTCTGCCAGTATACAATAAGATTATCTGTTCCATTATAGATGAATGGGGTATCAAGCATAATATCATTCCAGCCAGAACCATCCCATGTCACAGGACCATCATATACAAGTGTAAATCCAACAGTAGCAGGGTCATCATAGGCAGCATCTGGAAATGTAGCATCTGCGGTGTGCTTCATATAAATTTTCTGATCAGGCATAGTATAAGAATCGGGTTCGGTAGACACATTATAAGAGATCTTGTTGATATCAATCGCATCGCCAATTTCTGACTGCAGGTAAATAACCTGCGACCATGAATAGTCCCATAAACCATTAGTTGGAACTGAAGATGTTGCAGTTGTCCCAGTTCCAATTTCAACATAGGCGCCAAATGCCATTGAAGTAGTAAACAATAGCATTGCCAATATACATACTATCTTTTTCATTTTTTTTCCTCCTAAAATTAGGATTAATTTTTTGATTAGTTGATAAGTAAATATAAAAAAACAAGTATTCTGGGTCGTTATCATAAGATCACTTCCCAGGTTCCCTTATTGCGAAAGTAACATAATGGATATCCCGAGTATGATGCGGGATTAAAACTCCAGCCATATAAAATTGTATTGTTAAAAAGGGCTGGTAACCTATTTTTGACATTAACATTCTCGCGTTCTTTTTTTCTTTCATTATTCTTGAATTAAAGAATATATATATACTCTTTATTCAATTCATTTTTTTACTACCTGAAATTTTGTTGTCAATAATTTTCTTAAAAACTTTTAATCTCTTTAAACTTTTGAAAAATATATCAGTTTTCAGGATTAAATCCGTGTTCGCCATTCTTAATTCATTTTTTAAATTCATCTTGAAGATCCGAAGTTTAATTTTTAATTTAGATTTTTATTATTAACCATAATGAGAATTAAATAATTTTTTGTAAAGTTTTAATAATGATAAATAAGTTTAATATGCTCTGCCTGCCAACCTTTATCTTTGACAGGTATTATCTCGAATTCAAATATCTGTTCTCGATTTGGAAGAGACGAAGTGTCAATACTTTCCTGTATCTGTGAACTATGCACAAAGGCCGTATCGTATGGGGATTCGGATTTTCTGGAATCAGTAATCCATAAACCTCCACTCAGACTTTTCATAAATCTCATAAAGCCAAAACCCTTGTCCGGGAAAAAGGAATAGCAGACACCTCGGACAATTTTTATTTTTTCATTATCTTTATATTGATTTTCAATAGGTGAAAGTTCCGGAACTAAGTATCCGGAAGTAAAAACATCAGCTTCATTTCTGAGGATATGAGAAACATTTTTGAAAGCCAACACTTCCACTCTGCACCCTTTATTTTGTAAAGCTCTGACCACCTGTACAAAGTCACCATCTCCTGTTACAAGCAGTACATAGTCGAGTCTTTCTGACTGCATCAACGCATCAACAGCCATATCAAGGTCTGCATTGGCTTTACCGTAACGGTTTCCCTGTTCATCATAGAACCAGCGAACAACTTTTACAATAACTTTATATCCGAAATCCCTGAGAATGGAATGGAAATTTCTTGAGCGTTCTCTATAATCCAAATTTCTTTTTGCCATTTCTTCATCATAAGCAACATATGCATTCAACCGGATTGCTATGCCATTGTCCCTGCAGGCAAATTCTCGCAGAATATTATATTGCATACCAAAACCACCATTTTGGGCAATGTTGACAACATCAACATAAACACCAACTTTTATCTGACCGTTTCTTTCCATATAATCTCCATTATAAATATCAAAAAAAAAAAAATGAAATTGAAAATTCATGATATTCAAGTCAAGAAAATTCTTGACCTAAAAAAAATGATAATCTCTTTGCACATAAATTATTGAACGAGATGCTATGAGCCGAATTAAAATATTAGATGAAAAAGTGATCAACCATATTGCTGCCGGTGAGATCATTGAAAGACCTGCTTCTGTAGTGAAGGAACTGGTTGAGAATGCCATTGATTCAAATGCAACAAAGATCGTGATCAATATCGAGGATGGCGGCAAGAAACTTATTGAGGTCATTGATAATGGAAGCGGTATGACCAGAGATGATGCGCTTCTCTCTTTGGAACGTCATGCAACAAGTAAGATATATTCTCTTGATGACATACAAAACATCTCAACCCTTGGTTTCCGTGGAGAAGCACTCCCAAGTATATCATCAGTCTCTGATATGGAAATTATCTCGTTGCCGCAAAATGAGAAGAACGAACCCGCAACCTTCATTAGTATCAAAGGTGGAGATATTCAGGATGTATCACAGATCGGTGGTACTCCAGGCACAACAATCAGAGTGAAGAATCTTTTTAAGAATATTCCTGCGCGTCAGAAATTTTTGAAAACAACTCAAACAGAAATGCAGCACATCGTTAGGACAATACAACATCTTGCCTGCACTCACCATGACATCAGCTTTAAACTTATTCATAATAATCGAGAAATCTTGAACTACCCCAAAGTGGAGTTCCTTGAAAAACGCATCGTAGAGATCTTTGGGGATAACTTTTTCAAAAATAATGTAATACCGGTGCAGACTTCTCAAGAAGGAATAAAATTGCAGGGTTTCATCGGTTCTTATCATGAGGATGCTGAATGGCAGAAAATTCATTATTTATATATTAATGGAAGATACATAAATGATAAAATCGTGTATAGTGCGATAAAAAAAGCTTACGAACCCTTCACCAAGAAAAGTCTTTTAAAAAACCAACTCCCTCTGTATATTCTTCTACTCGAGCTTCCCGGAAATCTGCTCGATGTGAATGTATCCCCCACCAAAACCGAGGTTCGCTTTAAGGATTCACGAATAATATTCAGCTTTATAAAAACTTCTCTAACCAACTCATTGCTCGATTATGAACGCCAGAAATACGCAGAGCTTCATCAGGACAATGCTGCACAATCCGGACTGGATACTACTCATGAAAACGGAGACCAAAGATCGCAACATAGAACTTCTCCCAACATTGGTCCCTCAGGGAAACAGTACCCGCGCCAGGATCTTTTCACAAAGAGCAGAAAAGATGTACAGCTTGCATATCTATTTGAAGATAATATTGTGAAAAATAAGAACAAGATCATTGAATCGGAAATTGTAAATCCCTGGCAAATCGACAATTCATTCATAGTTGTTGGAATAAAAAGCGGGATGCTCATCGTTGACCAACATGCAGCGCATGAGAGAATTCAATATGAGAAGATCAAGCACAGACTTGAGCACAATGAAAAGGGATTAGACGGTCAAAAACTCCTCTTCCCTCTTGTGATCGACCTGCCAAAGCATCTGCAGAAGATCATTCCGGATTTTATTGAAGAATACCGGGAGATGTTCGTGAAGGTTGGTTTTAAGATAAAGGTTTTCAGCGGCAATTCGATCATCGTTGAAGAAATTCCCAAGGATCTTCTTGAGTGGAAAAAAGGAGATATACTCGTCGAGATTTTCAAACAGATCGAGGAAGAGTTCTCGCCGGATGGTGATTTCCGTGACACGCTTGCAAAATCCTATGCATGCCATGCGTCCATCAAGCTACATCAAAAATTAAGCAAAAAGGAAATGCTGGAATTGATTAATCGTCTTTTTGCATGCAAGAATCCCTTCTTCTGTCCTCATGGACGTCCTACAATTATTGAAATTACTTTTGAAGAATTAAAAAAACGGTTCAAGCGGATTTGATCCTATTAAAAATGAAATTAATTATTCATATGTTTAGTTTACTCTAAAAAGTGTGTAATTAGAAATATGTTAGAAAATGCATCAAATATTTGGAAACCGATCCCAGTTAAATGAATAAGGATTTAACGGGACAAGTAAATCGGTTACAATTAGCTATCTTCCTATTAACCACCAACTTAAGTTGGTGGTTAATGAAACAAAAAAATGCATTAACCGTTTTATTTATCCCGTGAAATGCTTTTCTTTTTTATTTCACTGGGAACGGTTTCTCGATTTCTTAAATTGAACTTTTTAGAGTGGACTCTTTATTAAAAAATAATTAGTTGTTCAATTGGAAAATAACCTATGAAGAAAAATGCTCAAACCCTCTATTCTCCTGTTACCAATCTTGTTTTATATGCTCTGCTTCTTATCGCTACTCCTTTTTTACTAATACAAAACTATTTGCAGCAAGCAATCGGAATGGCTTCCGATTTGTCTTTTAATGTTTGGAAGTTAGAGGTCCCATATATTTTGGCAATCGCCATCATTTTTGTTATTGCTATTCTTGTAATTTTTTGTCGTAAGATAACTCGTTTACGCATTTTTGCATGCATTGTTGTCATTCTAATGATGATTTTAGGTCAGAGTTCTACTGATTATTATTTCCACCATAAATTTTACGAATTACAACATAACTGGCATTACTTTGCATACGGAATTTTTGCTTATATAATATACAGATTTTTAAAACGGAAAGAACTGCCTTCAGAACGAATCATTCTGTATACTTTTATTACAGCACTTTCAGTCTCAGTATTTGATGAAGTTATACAGATTTTTATCTCAAGCCGTATATTTGATATATGTGATGTTGCCAAGGATGCCTGGGGCACAATAATGGGAATGGTTGTAGTTTTCTTTGTCATTGAGAATGGAAAAATAACCAGAAATGGTTGGAAACTACGGCAGAAAAAAATCAGGGATTATTTCAAAAATCCTTTTTCACTACTTTTTTTAGAAGCGGTTTTCGCCTATCTTTTTCTACTAATTAGCTCTATACTTTCTAATAAAAAATATCTACCCGTTGCTATTCTATTACTAATTGGTGCTTTTTTTATCTTATTTTTTATCTTTCATAACTCTCAGAAGAAAATATGTTGCACCATATTTATTTCTACTGCAATTATTCTGGTAGCTTTCCAGAGCTTCTTATTTATCAAATACCATAACGGAAATATTATTAATAATACTAAAGGACTTATAGTTTACAAAGGAATTCCTATACCGTATTTTGATATTATGATATATCCAAACGGCACTTTCAGGTTGGTGGATAAAAAAATCTATTTCAACAATCCAGATAAATACAATACTATTTATGCTCTTTCAAAAGATATCCTTCTTATCGGAAGTGGCAGCGATGGAAAAGGAGGCAAGGGATTCCCAGAGGAAAAAAAAGCACAATTCGTATTCAATCCAAAAACAAAACTTCCTCTTCAAATCATAATTCTAAAGACCCAAGAAGCATGCGCAAAATTTAATGAACTAAAAAAGAAAGGTTATAATGTCCTGTATATTATCCACAATTCTTGATAAGAAACGCAGATTTCAGATAAGAGTAAAAAAGACATCACAAACTGAAGATAAAGTAATCAGATATTGCATAGTTGCTATTTGGGGATTACTTATTGCTTTTGGAGTTATTTCCTTAATCAATCCAACTTGGCTTCAAAGTATTTCAACTCCCGGTAAAAATGTAGAAGCACAAAATTATAAAGATATGGGAGACCATTGTCTCAAAAATGGAAACTATAGAACGGCTGTATCTGCATATTCTCAGGCTCTGAAAATTCAACCCAACATGGATGGAGCACATTTAAATCTAGCTATAACTTACTCACAAATGAAATTATATGATAAGGCAATTCATATCTTTAAAAAACTTCTTAAACAAAACTCGGAATATATCAATGTGATCTATTATAATCTTGGAGAGATTTACGAAAATACTGGTCAAATAGATGAAGCTATAGAATATTACACGAAATCGGCAGAAATGGCTCCTTTTGCATTTAATTCATATAGCAAAATTGGAAAGCTTCATATAAAAAGGAAAAAATGGGACCTCGCAATTAAAGCTTTTCAGAAGACATTAGATAACAGATTAAATCTAAAAATATGCTATAAAGGTATGTTAAAAAAGGGTCTTTATACATATTCTAATTATCCTGAAATTACGGAAATAATAAATGGACTACTTTTGGAAGCAGATTCCGAAGAACTCCAGAAGCATTACGATTCCACTATATTTCAAAAAATACTTGATAAAGATATAGAACTTGCAAAAATTTATCATGACATTGGATGCGCATATTTTATGGAAGATGATTTACAAAATGCAATTTCACATTTTCGGATGTCTCTAAAAATATGGCCAAACTCGGAAGGAACAAAGAAAAATCTAAATGCTGCCTTGGAAAAACAAAGTATTTAATAATGTTCAACTACTCAAGCACGTTCTATATCAGCAGACGCGAGGTGTAGGCGTAGAACGCCCTTTCAATATCGTTAAGGTAGATGGAGTCTAAATACGCATTATGAAAATAAACAGTAATATTGGCCGGAAATGATCAGAAAAATAGTAATTATCTATGTGTTTCTGTGATGAGGTATTTCACATGATCAGAGATAATATTCGAAACTTCTGCATAATCGCCCATATCGACCATGGAAAATCTACACTGGCAGATAGATTCCTGGAGATTACTCATACTGTTGAAAAACATACTGTAGATCAAATTCTTGATGATATGGATCTGGAACGGGAGCGTGGAATCACAATAAAAGCTCATCCTATCAGAATGAATTACGAGCTGAATGGAAAAAAATATATACTTAACCTTATAGATACTCCCGGGCATGTTGACTTTTCATATGAAGTCTCCCGAAGTATTGCTTCGTGTGAGGGAGCTATCCTTCTGGTTGATGCCACTCAGGGAATCGAAGCCCAAACTCTGAGCAATCTCTATATGGCACTGGACTACAATCTTGAGATCATACCGGTCATCAATAAAATCGATCTTCCTGCAGCAAATGTGGAGAGAAGAATACATGAACTGGCAAATCTGCTTGGTGTTCTTGATGAAGAAGTTCTTGCAACAAGTGCCAAGGAAGGTATTGGTATAAAGGAAATCCTTGCGGAAGTGATCGAGAAAGTTCCTCCTCCAAGTTCTGAAATTAAAGAAACCCGGGCGCTCATTTTTGATTCACAATACAATCAATATCGCGGGGTGGTGATTCATATTCGAGTGTTTGACGGCACGCTTGAAAGAGGAGACGAGATACTTCTATATTCCACAAATAAGAAATATCAAATTGAAGATATAGGTTATTTCTCTCTTAAGATGGAACCGTGCAAAAAACTAGAATTCGGTGAAGTGGGATATATCATTGCAGGTATTAAGGGTGTGCGGGAGGCAAAGGTCGGTGACACGATCACACAGGCAGAAAATCCAGCCAAAATTGCTTTGCCCGATTTCAAAAACCCTAAGCCAATGGTTTTCAGCGGCATCTATCATCGTTGAAGAAATTCCCAAGGATCTTCTTGAGTGGAAAAAAGGAGATATACTCGTTGAGATTTTCAAACAGATCGAGGAAGAGTTCTCTCCAGATGGTGATTTCCGTGACACACTTGCAAAATCCTATGCATGCCATGCGTCCATCAAGCTACATCAAAAATTAAGCAAAAAGGAAATGCTGGAGTTGATTAATCGTCTGTTTGCGTGCAAGAATCCCTTTTTCTGTCCCCACGGTCGTCCGACAATAATTGATATTACTTTTGAAGAATTAAAAAAACGCTTCAAGCGAACATAAAAAAAAGCCCGAAGAACACTCCTCGGGCTTAAAAGAATTTACCGATTTCTTAGCGAATCACCATTACTTTGTGAATATTTTCCACATCATCAGTAACGATTCTGGTGAAATATACACCTGTAGGAACTTCATTTCCGGAATTGTCAGTACCATTCCATGTTACGGAATGAACATCAGCCATCATGCCTTCACTTGAAAGATTTTTCACAAGTTGTCCTTTGATGTTATATACATCGACAGATACGTATGCAGCTTCTTTCAGAGAAAAGCTGAAGGTTGTGGAATGAGCAAAGGGATTTGGTGCAACATTAAATCCTTCACAGTTATTAGGATTATCAACGCTCACAGGACCAGCAATAAGTTTCACCAGATCAAGAAATATTGCATCACCATCAAGATAATTGTCAGCAACCGTTTCACGCCATGCAATATATATATCCTGTCCAGCGAAAGCGTCAAGAGATTCTGTATACTGCACCCAACCGTTGTCTATTGTCGCATAGGTAATGCTAAATAAGGTATTTGTAAAACTCGCCATCTGATCATCAGTTATTGAAATTAGTACCTCAACATAATCTGCATATGAGAAAGTCTTGCGCATCCAGAAGGAGAGAGAGTCGCCAGAATTAATAGTTACTTGAGGAGAAACTAACCACTGATCATTTGATGTTGCTCCACCAGTGCTCCAAGTGCAAAATGCCATAGCATTACCACCCAAACCGTCAGGTGTAGGAGTTACCTCTCCACCTGTCCAGCCAGGTATTGGTGTTGTACCAACAGTCTGTCTATTCCATCCTGTTCCACCATCAGGGCTGTATTGAACCCAACCTGCTGGAGGAAAAGTAGTATCTTCAAAAGATTCGTCCAGATCCCTTACAGGAAATGGAATTGGATGACCACTAACCATCAAAGGATTGTTATAATCTAATTCAATATTAAAATTACGTTCATTAGCAAATAATTGAGAACATAACATAAAGCTGATTAGCATAATAAGAACTAAAATCGTTTTTTTCATACTTGTTACTCCTATTTGTTGTATTTTTTGTGATTTTTATAAACTTCATCGAATTCGATGATACCTATCAAAGAAATTAACATTTCATATATTACCCTTGTTGAATCAAAAAGAATCTTCAAAACATTTTCAATTTACATAATTCTGATTAATTGAATTCTCAAAAAACTTCGTCAACTTTTTTATTTATCTTGATGAAATTTATAGCCCTTAAAAATATTGGATACAAATCAAATTCAAGGAATGAGCTCCTTTTTATGATAAGAGATAATATTAGAAATTTCTGCATAATCGCCCATATCGACCATGGAAAATCTACACTGGCAGATAGATTCCTGGAGATTACTCATACTGTTGAAAAACATACTGTAGATCAAATTCTTGATGATATGGATCTGGAACGGGAGCGTGGAATCACAATAAAAGCTCATCCTATCAGAATGAATTACGAGCTGAATGGAAAAAAATATATACTTAACCTTATAGATACTCCCGGGCATGTTGACTTTTCATATGAAGTCTCCCGAAGTATTGCTTCGTGTGAGGGAGCTATCCTTCTGGTTGATGCCACTCAGGGAATCGAAGCCCAAACTCTGAGCAATCTCTATATGGCACTGGACTACAATCTTGAGATCATACCGGTCATCAATAAAATCGATCTTCCTGCAGCAAATGTGGAGAGAAGAATACATGAACTGGCAAATCTGCTTGGTGTTCTTGATGAAGAAGTTCTTGCAACAAGTGCCAAGGAAGGTATTGGTATAAAGGAAATCCTTGCGGAAGTGATCGAGAAAGTTCCTCCTCCAAGTTCTGAAATTAAAGAAACCCGGGCGCTCATTTTTGATTCACAATACAATCAATATCGCGGGGTGGTGATTCATATTCGAGTGTTTGACGGCACGCTTGAAAGAGGAGACGAGATACTTCTATATTCCACAAATAAGAAATATCAAATTGAAGATATAGGTTATTTCTCTCTTAAGATGGAACCGTGCAAAAAACTAGAATTCGGTGAAGTGGGATATATCATTGCAGGTATTAAGGGTGTGCGGGAGGCAAAGGTCGGTGACACGATCACACAGGCAGAAAATCCAGCCAAAATTGCTTTGCCCGATTTCAAAAACCCTAAGCCAATGGTTTTCAGCGGCATCTATCCCCTCGATGGTGCAGATTACAACAATCTCAGGGATGCGCTTGCAAAGTTTCAATTGAATGATACTTCCCTCATTTATGAACCTGAGAATTCAACCATTCTTGGATTCGGCTTCCGCTGCGGATTTCTCGGCATGCTTCATCTGGAAATATTTAAGGAACGCATCAATCGTGAATATGATATTCCGATCATTTCAACCACTCCAAGCGTGGAGTTCAAAATAAAACTCGACAATGACAAGGAAGTTCTCATTGATAATCCCTCACAAATGCCCGATGAAGCCACTATTCATTATATAGAAGAGCCAATTATGGCATGCGAGATCCTTGTTCCCAGCGAGTATATCGGAAATATTATGCATCTTGCACAGGAGCGCCGTGGTATTCAGAAGGATATGGAATATATTGATGAGGACAGGGTGAGTATCAAATATGAATTCCCTCTTATTGAGATACTTTTTGATTTTTATGATAAACTCAAATCCGTGAGCCGTGGCTATGCATCATTTGATTATGAATACAAGGAGCATAGAAGATCGGATGTTGTAAAGGTTGATATTCTTGTGAATGGCAACAGGATTGACTCGATGTCCTTCATTACGCACAGGGATAAAGCATATTCGTGGGGAAAAAGTATCACAGAAGAGCTTTCCAACATAATTCCACGCCACCTCTTTAAGATAGCGATACAAGCAGCGATCGGCGGTAAGGTCATTGCAAGAAGCACTATAAATGCACTGCGAAAAAATGTAACTGCAAAATGTTATGGAGGGGATATTACACGTAAAAGAAAATTATTGGAGAAGCAGAAAAAAGGTAAAAAAAGGATGAAGGAGATCGGTCAAGTCAGTATCCCTCAGGAAGCCTTTCTTGCTGTGCTTAAGGCAGATAGAAGCTAAGACAAATCATCAATTCGCATGTTTCGATTACTGGATTCCCGTTTCCACGGGAATGTACTGTGTTTCGAAGTCAACTTATTTTGCATATTGAGGGTCCCATTCTCTATCATATTTAACGATAGCAAAGATATGACGTAGTAATTTATGTGCGACTGCAACAAGAGCGACTTTC
>Ga0268276_1000810_pt1 | contig 33997 bp, 17 predicted proteins | sample saktaG_4_FD_190145 | JGI IMG/M metagenome (GOLD analysis project Ga0268276, IMG submission 190145) | Saline water microbial communities from Sakinaw Lake, British Columbia, Canada - sak_2010_1_5_45m | ecosystem: Environmental > Aquatic > Non-marine Saline and Alkaline > Saline ...
ACGACAGCCTTTTGCAACTCAGCCTGACCTGCTTCATGTACTCTTCCGACAGCCTTGACCCTTCGGCTCTGCGGGCAATGTATTCAATGTGCCGGATCGGGTTATCCCTGGTCTCTTCCGGCGGGGACGTTTTTCTCATGTATGGGATGAATTGGTTCGGAGGCAAATTTCACACGCTGAAATGCAATGTATCTGCGATATGGATATTCAGCAGATACTGGAGGCTAGTTTTTTGATCCGTGCCCAGGCATGATCTTTTTGATCTTGTCCTGCCACCTGATGCAGAGTGATGCCGATCCCAACTCCAATCCATCCTTTTTACGAAACCTCATCAGGCACTCCATGCAGGTATGGAAATCGGGTTCCCTCTTTTCACAACACATTCTGATTTGCATAATGCATGATATTATTAATCATGCAAAGGCACAAAACAGGAATGCAGTGGATCTGCGAAGAAGAAAGAAGTGGGAATAAACTATCCAGATAGCATCTGTTTCAAATGTCGGAATAGTAGATAGTCCATTACCTCAGGACCTGTGTGCATTTCTATTGAGAGGGATTGAATTTTAAGAGAGCCCAACAAACATCTCCGTAATTTGACCATGCTTCAGATTTTACCACCCGGATAGTCTCCGATAAAGGGGGGGCGCATGGGCCTGCCAAAGCTGGATACATAGCCATTGCAGCCTCATCTCCGTCTTGCATGAAAAAGTGATCATCATGAATAAAAACCTCGCAGCCTACTTGTTTCAGAATGTTTAGCAACCATATCCCGGTTGACTTCCCCCCGCCACCTGCGCCACCGCCATACCGGACATGTATTACATGAGAAATTTTCCCATGCATTGGAAGGATCTTATTCGCACAAAATGATTCATTCTCAATAAAAACATATACTACAGGAAAGGTGAACTCGCCTAAAATTGCAGACAATATGTTAACCTCCAGAAAAACTACCCGTCCGGTCGCGTCGCTTCCCTCAGGAAAATCTACGATTTGCTTATCCAAATTCAGATTAACAGAGGGAAGTTCTTCGATTCCTCTGACAAGAACTTCAGTTCTGTCATCAAAATAGATTTTTGTCGTATCGAGAAAGTCCGATTCTTTCCATGGAAAATAGTCAGAAAAAAGAAAAATATCTGGCGGGTTGGGTTCAGGAGAAGTTGGTTTGGAGATTTCTGCAAATCCCTGATGCAAATAAAGCAATGGTCTGAAGTCAGTTCCTGCTGAAGGATACCAGGCAATTCGCGGTTCTCCCTGAAAGGAGTCCAGGTAATTTCGAAATTTCCCGTTTGTATCGCCATTAAGGGTATAAAGAAGTTTTTTTGACATAGTTCGCTGGTTTCTATATGTTTAAGCAAGTATATGTCCCAATTGAATTCATTATGTGAAGTGATATTCCAGATACAATATTTCAGGTTGCATTATATTCTCTTTGAAAATTACTTGCAGTGCGCATTGCAGGCACAGGGAATCAGATGGCATATCTCAATAAGAATATCGTTCCAGGAACAAGGATGAACTCGTTCATTTGTCTTATAAATTCCGGGATTATTAAACTCGAAGGGGAGTGCGAATGCCCTACAATAATACATGATTATCCCATCGCAATCCAATTCATAACGGGACCAGATATTGGCGTTCTTATTCCCCGTATGAGAAAATCCTACTCTTATCCAAACGTCGATGTTATGGATATTATCAACTTTTATCCAGATGGCATTTCTGTATCCACCTCCTCGGCTGTAATAAAAATAGAAAGTAAGATTGCATTTGCCGCAGGGCACTCCATCCCTTACCGGGATGCCCGTCAGGACACCATCATCTCCCAGGTTGACCTGCCAATCCTTTAAGGCCTGGAGGAAGTCGTTCAATCCTTCAAAAAAATAATCATGGTTTTGCTCCACATTATTGTTTCTTTCCGCTTGGATAGCAGCTGGTGTCAATGGTTTCATCATCATATGAGGATAATTAATGCTGTGTGATTGTATTGTGTAAAGTTAATTACTTCTCAATCAAAGTTATGAAGCTGGTCCTTAATAATGCTAAACTCAGAAAGTAGCTGTCCAGAGTTGATCTTCATATATTTCAATTTCAGCCTGAGCATATGCATCAATTGGCCTGCACTGTCCAAAGTGCCTATTTGTAAGCTTGGTGTTCTCTTCTTTTGTAACTCTTACAATCCGATAGTTGCAAACCAATATCTCGAAATAATCCTGTATTGAAAGGTTGTGGTTCATCTCAATTATATCCCTGAAAAAAGAAATCGGGGTCCAATGTTCATAATGCAAAAGTTTTATCTTTTCCTTAATGTTGTTGTCAGTGATCTCAAAATTATAGAGAGCTGTAATTGTATGCTCAGTAACTTCATTTAAGATTTCTTGAGCTTTTACGGAAGTAAATTGGAAGTCCTTCCAGGGCCATTCTCTCACTACTTCATTCCCGATAAATGCCAATAACCTGTCTCTGTAAATGTTAGGGAAGGAATGATATGAATCTGAAATTGTTTTCAGTGTAATGGCAAGATCCCACATCCTAAAGATCACGTTACTGTACAGTTCGTAGTATGATTTTAAATTCTCACGTATAATACTTAAAGGAGGGCCGATCCTCCCGTCAACAATAAACTCAGTCGGTATCAATGGGTCTCCATTGCATTTTTTCAGAATATCTGGTTTATTGTCTGGGACAGGATTTCCTGCAATATCAGTCAATGGTCTGCTTCGCAGGTTAAGAAGGTTGCCATGCCATTCATATCGAATGTTTAACCCTATTCCGGTAAAGGTTATCGGTGATTTCTTTTTTGCTGCCATTGTTAAATGTCTTCACTTATGATTTGTAATGTGTTTGAGTTTGGTTCCTAATGTAAAAGTAGTGAAAGTTTAACTATTCCTGAAGCTTTTCTTAATCAACTATGAATCTCTAGGTTTATCGATATAACTTTTATCTTTCCTCTTTACAATCGATTGCATCCTACTCCAATTATTGCATGGGATACTATAATATTATTTTATGTTCTTGTTAGATAACAATTTTATGAATCAAATCTGGATATCCTGAGGGAGTGAATTTTCCACAGGTTTTGAAAAATCAATACAATAGCGTATCATTGTTTGATTAATGAATATGAAAGAACAAACGGAGTCACGCTTGTGGATTAGTACACTTATAATTTTCACCGGCTGTACCTCAATTCAGAGAAATCCTGGACTATCTGAGAAAAAGAGAAAAACGAATCAAAAAATTGAATAGTTCCAGTATCAATTGATCATTATTAATTCGTCAGCACTCCACCTCAACCACCACCCCCGCCACGACAAACCATATAAAGGTTTTAACTTTCTTCTCCGTCCACACCCTTTCCAACATCTCTTTATACAGAGCAAGCTGTCCGCTGTATATACGAGCCGCCCATTCACAGCTTTCCCGGTTCTTTTCAGGATCAGGATGGCCTGGGAAAGTTTTGTAGTCGACAAGCACTATCTCACTTGGGGTTTCGATTACCAAGTCAGCAATACCGGTTAACATCTGATTACCTTTCTCAACCATCAAAGGATACTCTTTATGGTATAAAGCTGATTGATACCTGCATTCAACCCAGTCATGGAATACTCTGATCGGGGCAAGCAGGTCAGCAGGTGAGATACTGCCAATAAGGTCATAATTCCCCAACAACCGTTCAACAAGGTTCAACTTTTCATGTTCTTTCATCGACTGGTTATATGCACATAAAATGGCATGGATGCAGTTTCCAAAAGCAGATTGATCCTCAACAAGATTTCGCTCAATTTGTATGCGAGGGTATAATAATAAATACTCCCCGATGTTGGTTCCGGAGATCTCTTCGGCCGATGACGGTTTAATAAAATAGTCCTTTACAGGGGATGTCCCTTTTTGAGGTGTATATATGACCGGTACAACAGCTTCAGCGGGAATCTCTGTAATAATATCTTCTGGGGAGAATCGCCTGAATCGGAATTTTGATGGGTAATGCTTATGCAGGGTATTCAGGATTAAATCATTTTGGACTGTCTCCTCTCCGCAGATTTCAGGTAGTCCGCCGGGAATTGCTTTTTCAAGCCACGGCATGTTCCGGTATTCTTTATAAGGAAGGATGAGATAATCCCTGGCCCGAGTCATACCTACGTAGAGTAGGCGAAGGGCTTCTTCAAAACTGTGGTGATCCGCTGTTGTTTGTTCAGGAAGAGATGTAAACAGATCCTTAAATGCTGCTAAGCCAAAGGACTTCCCATATTGATTCACATAATAAGGCCATGGCCAATAACGTATCCCACGGCCGGACAGTGGAGCATCCAGATCCATGGCTTCCTCCCCGGTTATATGCATTCCGAATACGTCGGCCGCCCGATCACGGTTCAATTGGTGCAATACTACGACAGGCCATTCGAGTCCTTTGGCACGGTGGTAAGTAAGTACATTCACTGCGTATTCGTTCACGACTAACGCTTTTTCATCTTCCCCGCTATCAGCAAGGTTATTGAACCAGGCAATGAAAGAAGGAATAGTGCCGGATGTCATCATTGCTTGAGAGGATTCTGAAAACAAATCTGCATAATTCAACATCTCCTGCAGGTTACTCCAGCGCTGTTGCTGATCTCCCCACACCGCTGCGAGCTGAAGAATGTCAATTTCGGCATATAGCAAGCGCACCAACAGTGCTAATGGAAGTACTGCTGCTTTCTCCCTGATCTCATTAAGACGAAGAATAAAGTTGTTATCCTCAAGCCAGGAGCCTGCTGTATCACCGGGACCTGCATTCTTCTTTTGCTCAAGATACTCGAGGCGTCCATCAATCAGGGCCCCGATGTTGTGACTGGGATCGGTGAGGTAGGCAATTTCGGCTTTCGCTAGTGAATCGTATGAATTGTGGAGGAATTTGAGGCAGGCCAGCACCAGCCTTGCTTCCGCAGTATGCTTAAGCCCTGTATCTGCCACTGTTGCATCAATACCATATTCTCGAAGTCCATTGGCAATATCTTGGCATGCCTGGTTTGAAAAACATAAAATGGCGATGTCGCCCGGCCTTATGGTGCGTATCTCAAACGAAAAAGGATCTTCAATTAACGCATCTTCCCGAATAAAGGCAGCAACACTGCCTGCGAGCAGATCGTTAAAGACAGGATTTGTCAGCTTAACCGAAGGATCCCCTCCTGTGAAACCCCATACCTGCAAGGCTGTATCAAGACCTGCATCCTCAAGCGCTTCCCGCACCGGTGTTAGTACGATCTGTTCTTTCCTGGGATATTCAGGTTTGTTTTTGAATGCCTCATAAAAAATATCATTCACGAAATTAACCAGGTCAGGTCGTGACCGCCGCGATTCGGTGAGAAAATCCTTTTCACCTTGGGTGCCTAACCGTCTGACAACTGCATGGATCAACGTGCTGTCGGTTCCCCGGAATCCATAGATGGCCTGCTTCGGATCACCCACCCACACCACATGTTGCACCAGGCCTGATATTTTAAGGAAAAGGGCGAGCTGTATCGGGCTGGTATCCTGGAATTCGTCCACCAGCAATACCTTAAATTGCCTGCTGAAACGCTCCTTCACATCTTCCTGGTCAAGAAGCCTGAGTACCTCTGCCTCTTGATCAGTAAAGTCAATTACACCGCGCTGTCGCTTGTAATTTTGGAAAAGATCCAGGGCTGCAATGGCTTTATTGAAAACAAATGAAATGTATAGGCGTAGATCTTCATGAAATTCCCGGAAAGAGAGGTGATCCGACGCCAACTCAATAAATGGTTCGAATAGATCCTGGGATTTCTTCCCGGGATTCAGCTTGCAAATTTTTGCCCAGTCATACCAAGCAACTGAGGTAGGATAATGGGTAATATTGTACACAAACCTCTTCAGCTCTTCCAATGCACCAGCCGTTTTTCCGGTAGTATCAGTTCCGGATGCAACTGCCCGGTCAAGTGCCGGAAACTCTCGTATTAAAAACGTTGTAGCAGCTTCCATTGAAGATTCAGGTGCTGGCAGTTTATCCAGCATCGTGGCCGTGGAAAAATTCCTGGCTGCTATAAGTTTGGGGCTGTCCATGCCGTTGGACCGTGCCATATCCACAAGGTTGGCAACCTTTGCACGGATATCATCCCCCTTTGTTGAAAACCGGGTAGAAAGATAATCTAGTTCATTGGCTGCTTCCTCTGAAATCACCTCTGTGAGCGAAAGATTAAACAATGACTTCTTCTCCACGTCCTCGATGACATTGAGAACGGGAGACAGCCCTCCTTCAAAGGCAAATTGCGAGAGCAGCTGCCCACCAACGCTGTTCACTGTTCCGATCAGGGCCTGATCAAGCAAGTCTACGATCTCGTGATGTCCTGTCTCCAGTATCTTCCGCCGCACCCGGTCACGGAGTTCACCCGCCGCCATGCGGGTAAAGGTGGTGGCGATGACTTCTGATGGTGTGTATTTGTATTTTCCCTGCGGATCAAGGAAGTCGAAAAGTTCATTGGTAAGTCGGTAGGTTTTCCCACTCCCTGCTCCAGCGCTTACAAGGCGGATATTTTTCATGCTATTCGATATTTGTAAACGTGGAATAATCATTAAAACGGGCTGGTTCCTTTACTTCATCCCCAGGGGGAAGGAGATATTGTTCAGGATCCAGGGAAAAAATTTCCAGTTCCTCAATTGATATTTTCTCTCCCATTTCGATTTTACCTTCCTTTAGTTCGCCCATACGGTATTCCACGGTTCGGAAAAGTTTAGCAAGCTGCCGTTCGTAGGCTGCGGCCCATTCATCCGAGCCTGCCGGGATGCCATATTTAAAAGCCTTTTGGTCGCGAGTGTAAAGCCTCCCGGTGCTAATGATAAAATAGGCTGTCGGCGAAAACCCGTCTATGTCGTTGAAAAGTGACGAATAAAGTGCAAGCTGGAGGTCTTTGTCTTCATTCATCAGCCTGGAATAATATTTCCCACTTTGCCATTTCAGGTCGATGATGGCATATTCCTTCGGCCCTTTTTTCTTACGGGATAGCAGTATGTCGGCATACCCTTGCAGTTTCAGACCCGAACGTACAGCCTCTTTGTGTGCTTCACAGCCTTCTACAACCCAGTTGTTCTCTGAGATATGTTTTACCAGTACTAAAAACTTCTCCTTTATGGCATGATACAAAGATTGAACACGGTCCTCCTTCCCCTTTTCAAGCAGCAACATGCCTTCTGTCTGAAGAATATAGTCAACGGCTTCTGAATAGAGCTTTTCCAGGGCAGGCTGATCCAACAGGGTGATATCTGCTTCGGGTCGGGTGAGTGCATACTGAAATACGCGGTGTGATACATTGCCCATGAAGCGGGAATCATCTGCCAGTTGCAGAATGGCCTCGTCCCTGATATTTGCCCGGTATTTTAATACCCAGATAAACGGCGATTCAACCAGCGAATTCATACCCGAATAGGAAAGGGGATGATCACCAACAACAAGTTGTTCTGTGTGGGTCACATGCCAATAGGCAGCCGGATCAGGAAGCCCGGAAAATGGAAGGCAGGTCGTTGTTGTAGCCAGATTCTCGGTGAGTGTGAAGGCCTCAGGACTAGAGATTCGGGTCATCAGTTTATACACCGACTTGAAATGAGCGTCGATGAACGACCGGAAGGGATGCGGTTGAGACGTCTCTCCGCAGAAGTTTTCGGGGACAATGCAGATCAGTTGTTTCCTCACAAAGCGTATGAATTGCTTCCTGAGCCAGCTGTTTCGCTGCGATTTCAGGTTTGCCGGTTCAGGAATCACTCCCCGGGTCTCCAACCATCTGCGTTCGTCAGGAAAGAGGGTTTCGAAGGAGGTGCCTGTAATGCCTCCTGATGCAAAGTCATACCAGATCACTGTGTCGACATAACCGGCTAGGTTTCCTGGGGAGTTGATCACAGGCAGACTGTCAGCCGCCCTGGATGCAATACAACACTGTTCGCCAGTAATGGACTTTTCGATGATCCGCTGTAATTCCAATTCGCCAATAAAATCTTCCTCTTCAAATAATGAAAGAATATCGAGCAGATTGGCGCATGAGTTCAGAATAAGTAAAAGCAGATTCTTCTCCATTCCATCGGTCATTCTCGCAAACCTGCCCTGCAAGATCCCGGCGGCGAATTCGAACAGTTCCCTGATGGAAGATAAAGGGGCCCCTTTGTTTGTGTCGTATTTTTCATTCTCCAGAAGATAATTCAGTCTTGACATGGCCCTGCTATACCGCTCCTCCTCTGCGATTGATTCCCGGTATTCCGCAATTGCCTCTTGCCATGGTTCGGAACCAATGCCAGGCTTATCCGACATAGCTTTAGCCAAAAGCCGTGAAAGGTGCGGGGGCAAGAGGGTGACAGGGCATTGAAAGAACTCGAAAAGCTGCCGGGGCTGCCAGGGTTTCCAGAGAAAAACCGTTAGCAATTGCAATAAACATACTCCTGTTGGAACAGGATCGCTCACTACAATCCCGGGTGTTGCGAAACCTTCTTTCCGAAGTCTAAGGAAAGGCTGGACTTCATTGTTCTCACTGATCACAACGGTTTCACGGCAATCATGGTTTCGGATTAGCCCTGCGAGGAGGTCTCCTGCCTGCAAACGGTCGGGAAGCATGATCAACTGCAACGAACCATCTCCTTTTGCCTCAGATTTGTCGGTCCCAACCTTGTCTGATGAAAAGATAAACGAACGCAGCGAAGAGAGGTCCGAATCATCCTGGGTTGCTTCGGGAGGAAGGTACTGGCAGCAAACAACACCCTGCTGTTCAAGGAGGCTGATCAGTAAAGCGATGTGAGGGGGCAGCAATTCCAATGGTTCAAAATACTGAAACGCATCAAGTGGGACCTTTATGCCAGTCTTTAACATGGACAGGACTATCCTGAACCGATCTCCATAAGCATCCGAAACCTCGGCAAGAGCCTCCGCGTTTGCCATCGCTTTGAGGCGCACAGGCATACCCTTCTCCTGAATGAAATCCCACCCAGCAAGTATCAACCGATCACGCCAAGAGAGCAACTCTTCTGCAACATCGAGTTCATTGGCCGAAAAGGACTTTTCAAAAAACGTCCCAGGGGCAATTTTCTTGAGTGCTTTCCGGTATTTAAATACGCGAAGTGCATTGTTTCCTGTTGGTCTGGATACCCCCAAATGCAACTCGAGAAACGAAAGCAGACCAGCCGGCCCCATATGGCGACAACCTGCAGCCACTCCGTCTTTCATAAAAAGGTTCAGCGGGTATGTGGGTTCATCGAAGAGGGTGGAGAAGAGGATTTTCATGGGTGTTTTTCGTAAGTAATGTAAAAACGCTAAAAACAAAAATGTAAATCATCTACCAGGGTATAATAATCGCGAAAATCATGTTACTGGTGGTGGTACATTTTATAATAATCCACACTAATCCATGTAAGGATGAGAATAAGTGTGTAATAATTCATAATAAATAATTCAGGGTATCATAATCTCTCATTCTTTTTGCTTTTTTATTGTACGATTTAACCTTTTTTTAACAAATTATGAAATTGCAATAATTATATCTTGCAGAAGTTCGTTAAAACCTAAATTACCAATTTTTTTTAACACCCAATCATAGTCTAATGAACCTTTAAATTCGGCATTATTCATTTTCAAATCAACAGCTTCATTTGTGTTGGCGCTTTTTTCAATTACCTCAAATTTTTCAGCTATATCTTCAAGATAGAGCCCGGGATTACGAAGATACTTCGTAGAAGCTTTTATATAATCGGTATCCATCTCATTATTCTGTGGTCTTTCAATAATAACAATACAAAAGGTTCTCCTATCCAATTCTTTTACTGCTCGTTGGACCTGGGATACTGCCAAATTGATTGGATCAACATTTTGAAAATGACAAGATTTTACTTCTATATAAAATGACTTTTTACTCACGGGATTGTATATTCGAATATCATATGCTCCACCCCCAGCGTGAATAATATCATGATTTACTTCAAATTCATTTAATGTTTCAATAAATAATCTTTCAACCTTTGACCCAACTTCTAATAAATTATTAAACTCTTTTTTTCGACGAGCTTCTTCTTTTGCAAATTCCATTACTCTCCTTGGAATGCCATCAGGAAATAAGCTAAGAAACTCGTTAAGTTCTTTTTTTGATATTCCAGAATCATTAATTAAAGTAAGCATTTCAAGGTTCTCTTTGTTCTTAAGAATTTCAATTAGATTACCTCCGAAACTACTATTCTCTATAGTGAGAATAAAGAATATTCTATTTGACACATCTCTAAATCCCGATAAATATCTCTCAGCCAAATCAGGTTTAACAGAACACCAATCAATTAAATCCAATAAAGGATTTCTATTATCCTCATAGGATTCTTTTCCCTTTATTGAATTAATGTGTTCCAAAATTTTCGTTCCTATTTCATCAAATTTAATTGTTTTGGGCAGTATCAAATTAATATTTTCTGATATTAATTCCTCCCAATAGTCTCTGGATAAGTCAAACTTATTAAGAATATCAATTAATTTTTCATCTAAGGGCTGTTCTTCTGTACCGTAATTGAACAAATCTTCATAGGCACAAAGCTCCGATTTTCTATTAGGGACAATATTACCATCTTTTAGAAAATATTTATAATCAGATGTTGTATCAATAAGTTCAAGATAACTACTTAACCATGCCATTGCATTAGATTCTGTTGTTTTCATTGCGGCTGAAATGGATTTCAAGTCCTCATTTTTGCTTATCTCTGAATTGATTAAAGCAATCATTAGTCTATTTGCAGCAGGAAACTTGTATTTAGAAGAATAGGGAACAGCAATTAACTCATCTGCAAATCCAAATAATGCTTTCGCCGCAAAAAACAACTTATGTCTAAAGGCTTCTTTACGCGAATCCGGTGAATCTATTTTTAAAATATTTACAACATGTTTTAGTGCATCCGGCCTCTGGAGGAAAATTTTGACTTTGTTATTAAATTCAATTTTTTCTTCGTTAAATATATCATCTATTGCATCATTAATGTCTAAAAGACTTAGCTTGTCATGACTACCCATTTCAAAATTGATATCTCTATGTAGTAGATCTTCTCTCCAGTCTTTCCCAAGATCTTTTAAAACATCAATAAAAGGGTCTGGAATAATTTCTGTTTTATCCTCATTCCTAAGTGTTTTAAAGTACCTAAAATTTCCATTTTGATTTGGAACAACTTCGAATTCATCCAAGAGTTCTGTCCTCTTCTGGAATACAATGAATTGAAATAACCTACTAAGCCAACTGGTTTTCCCGGCTTCGCCTTCACAATCATTTAACAATAAATCCTTTAAGCAATAAACATTTTCAATATCTTTCAATAAGTCTTTTAACTCATATAGTGGTTTTGTTTGCCAACTGTCTAGTTCATCATACTTCCCAATTTGATTTTGAAGTTGAATTAAACATGTTTTTCTAGGTAGTTCGTTAGCATTAATAAAGGATGAACAAATATCATAGAATTGAAGGTTCACCTCAGGGTCACATAAGTATAAATAGGGAACGTGTATGGATTCAAGAGAAGAATAACCCTTATTAGTTTCAATAAGAGGCTTAGAAACAACTATTTGTCTATAGACTCTTTGTACTGAGTCGCTATACCATTCTATTGAGTCTTCCTTAATATGTTGTGTAGGTAAACTACTTTGTAATAAGAAGTGTCTATTAGAGCAATTCACACCTTTACTATCTATTAGTAAGTCAATAAAACATTCACATTTAGACAAAATATTTTCAAAAACAACCCTATTATGTTTTACTTTTTTCCCGTCACCAGTAAGATAAATACTATCTCTACGTTCAGTAGGCATAAAGGATTTCCCGTTTAAAATAAATGGAAACCAAAACGATTCCGTTCCTACAAGTGGAAAGTCCTTGAACAGAAAAGGTTGCTGTTCTGTGGGTTCAATAATTTTTTTATTATTAAAATTATCTACTTCCAATGCCAGTACTGATTCATCAATAGAATAAGTATAAAAACAACGTTGTATTGGTTGCGAGTTTTCAATTTCAATATCTATGATAACTTCAGTTAATGTGTCTTTTGAAGACTCAGAGCATCTATAAGTTATTGTCTCATTCTGTATATGATTAAGAACTTTAACTTCTTTAATTTTAGGAATAAAGGCTAATGTTAATGGGAGTGTGTTTTTAATATCATTTACACCTGTTTCCGCAGCGGAAATAGATGAAGGCTTATCCAAAGAGTATTCAAATATATTGTCTTTTGAATCCTCTGTTCTTTGTTCATAATAGTCTTTAATAGGTGGAAATTTCAGATCGTCATCGATTTCATCAACGATGTTGAGAGCGGTTACAATCGTTGGGATTAATTCTTCTGCAGATTCTCCAGAACGATCAAGGATAAGTTTATCAATTTTCTTTGGTATTTCGTTAGGTTCCTGTATGATTCCGCTTACATAAATTTTGTCAGACAGCAAATGTGTTGAGATGAAACCTGTGCCAAATTTTCCTGTAACATCTTCATCACTGCCAGTTGACGGTTTTGAACTTACTTGTTGAATTAAGCCGATAAGATCATCAATGCTGAAAGGGTCTCCATTGTGTTTGAAAAAAAGTTTATCTTTAAAGAGCTCTATCTCAATGGAAACATGCCCATATCTATTAGGGATGTCTTTTGCATTTTGCATTAGCTCCCAAATCCATCTTCGACGCGACTTTTTTCCTTCATCACGTACCTGATCTAATATTTGGACTATTTTATCGGCAGTTAGTTTCAAATTATTCTGAGAAACACTATTTTTGGCTTTATTTGAATAACCCATATTTTACTTCATTTAATTATTTGCATTTATGGTAGGCCTGATAATTGCAATAATGAAAACTTATTAACCAACAGTTAATGTATTCCTTGCATTAAATTTTCTGCATTTATAGTGAGTTCGCATTTCTATTCCATTTTCCGGATTGATGGTTAATTAAGTAAAATATCCAGAATTTCCTGTGCCAATGTGTTGAAGAATACTGAACTTGTACTGTTATAAGTATCGAAATCTGCCTTCAGATTTTCAGAACCAAGATATCTTCTCTAATGAAGTAATTTTATGCTTAAAGGACAGAAATTTCAATTTTCAATACCTATTATTGCCAGAGGAATTGCCAAATATGACATTTCTTCATTAATAGTGCCAGAATAGATTAATTCTCGATGCAGAAGCTCTAATAGGCGTTGTTTATTCTTAGACCCGAAAAATTTCCAATCATTGGCTTTGTTTAAAGAAGATGCCTTCAAACTTAATAAGTTATCGTCAATACGTTCAAGCCATGGAGCACGAGAACCATCTTCATTGATGCCAATTTTAATTATTCTAAGATTTGTCTGTCCATCTTTACCCTGCACTGTGACTTTCCAGATGGAAAGTAATCCACTGCCGGTAATCCCATTTATTTTACCAGCAATTGCACGAAACCCGGCTTCCGATGATGTATACTGACTTAGCATTTTACTAATAACCGGATGCTCGAGACCGAGAAGCTGTAATTTCTCGTCCTGTAAAGCAAGATCACGATCAGTTGTGAATAACAAGGGTGTTTCATCTTTTCTTACAAATACCCATGTTGTATCAGTTTTATTGGTAAAATTCCAACCAGAAATACTTGCCGCTTTTGCTACGAAATCGACTAATCTTTTCATCCCCCGACCTTGATCATCAAATTTTTTGTAATCGCCGAGATTGAAACGATCCAATTCTTGAAACAATTCAAAAACAAAAAGCCTGGCTTTATTGGCATTCTCCATAGCAATTTCAAGTTCTTGTCTTGTTCTTTTTAAGGTTGGGTCACTAATAGCTTCCTGATAAAGACGATCATAACTCAAGGTGCTTCCCAATTGTCCTAACACTTGAATTCTTAAATCCTCGGTAATTTGTCCTTGATCGTCCAACTTTCCTAACGTTTTGGCTATTTCCCCAAGCTTCTCCTCAAGAAGAATAAAAATTTTCCCTTCAATCGTGTCGGAAGCCACAAGATTATAAACCTGTGATGTTGATATCTGTCCATATCGATGGATACGACCAATACGTTGTTCCAAACCCATTGGATTCCATGGTAAATCATAATTGAACAGGATTCGCGCGAATTGTAAATTTATTCCTTCCCGTCCTGCCGCAGTACAGACAAGTACTTTAGGGCCGTTCTGACGTCGAAAACGTTTCTGTACAGCAGTTTTAGTACCATGATCCCCCCCCTTTAGTACATCTACACCTTTATTTGGAAAAACCGTTTCGAGTTGTTTTTTTATTGCCTCGACGGTTCCTAAATAGGTAGTAAAAACAACAATTTTTTCATCAGGGTTTTGTTGCCATATCTGTTGTAATGCATGGACGAGCATGCTTGTCTTTGATTCAATACCTTCAGGAAATTGGGTTAGCAAATCTGAAATACGCTGACGTTCTTCCGGTAAAGCGATAGATACCAGCATAACTGCGGATTCTTCTCCAGTACTTGCGGCATATTCAGAATCGGAATAACTTTCTGCATTTGTAATAAAGGTTTCTTTTTCTTTCCGTTTTTTTAATAATTGGTATTTCGTATCGGCAAGTATCTGATCAGATTGAGCTATACCAATCTGATCATGTGGTAGGGAATAAATTTCTTGAATAATCTGTCTTGCATCAGAGTACATCTGATTACGACCATCCACGTCAAGCATTTCATCCCGAACAATTCCTTCTTGAATCGTCAGCATGAGTAATCGACGTCTTAAAGTAATGTGAATTGCAGCAAAACTACTCGCAGCAATCTTTTGAAAAATAGTCATTACAAAACCAAGGGCACGTCCTTTGCCACCTTGTTGAGCCGCAAGGTTATATCCATCACGCAGATAATCAAGTAATGCATTGTAGAAAACCTTTTCTTTGTCAGAAAGGTTGAAACTCTCTGTGTGAACAATACGGCGCAGAAAAAGCGGGCTGCCATCCTGGGCACATGCATCTGCCTTGGTACGTCTAATTACTACAGCATTTAAACGGTGCCGATTGTCTAACATGTCCCCATGGTCTTCAAAAAGATTTGGGTTTAAAAGATTTATTAATCCCCAAAACCGGAAGTGATCACCTTGATGAGGTGTAGCAGACATAAAAATCAAATCGCGGCAATGATCCTTGATAGCTTCTGCAAGTTTAAAATTCTCCGTTTTCTTCACCTTTCTACCGTTACTATAAACGCTGAGATGATGGGCCTCGTCAAAAACAACCAAGTCCCACTGTGGAGCATCAAGTAAATTTTTTATTCTTGTCGGTCGCTTTAAGGTATCAACAGAGGCAATCAACCGATTGTGTTTAGCAAATGCATTAGATTTGCGGTCCGTCACATCCCCTTCGCTTCCGAAAACCTCAAAATCAAGATTAAAAACCTCATTCAATTCCCTACGCCAGTTTTCAACCAAACCGGCAGGAACAATCATAAGCGCCCTTTGTAGCTCACCTCTTGACGCTAATTCCCTTAATATAAGAGCCGCTTCAATTGTTTTACCCAGACCTACCTCATCGGCAATCAAAAACCGTTTAGGCCGGGCATTTGCTATTCGATGAACTAGCACAACCTGGTGAGGCAGTAAATCGACCTTTGCCGAAGTTAAAGTAGCCGCACTTTCCATTAATGGAATTTCTTCTGCCTCCAAGGAGAGCCAAAGGTGGTCAAGCCCCTCAGGTGTCACGGGCACCATACCCAAAACAATATGATCAAAAAGATCAACTTTTGTTTGTAACGAATCAATTGGGACTTGCCGCTCACCGATGCTACGAAAAAAAACAGTAACGTACCCTGTTTGTCCAAACCCAACCACAACACCCTCACCAAGTTCGGGATGATTTACCTTAAGGCCGGATTTTAGGTCAAGAGATTCGAGCGACATAATAACCAACAATTATTTCTGATTCTGATTTGTCGCCTTCGCGAACAATGCGTTTCATGTTGATTGCAGCACTGCCGTCCCAGAGTCCCTCTGAAAGTTTTATCTCCTTTTGATCACGGCGATGGAATAGCACTTCTTCCTCCATTCCAGTAACCTTGAAGGCATTGCTATGTGCAGAAAAACCGAAAACAATCCCATAACTGCTCCAACGATTCTGGATGTCTATTAAAAGGGGCCGAATTCTGCATGAGAGAAAATCCTCCGCCTCTTGTATTTCCATCGTTTCTATTATTGTCTCTAAACCGGAAATGAGAATTGTTCTTCCAGGAACAGGCGGATTTACTGGAAACCCATTTGACCATAAAAGCATTTCTCTCAATGAGATAACTGACCCATCAGCAATGAAGGCCCCTAGACTTTTCTGATCATAAATAATGCAAGAACCTTTTCTTTGCCATACTGTATTTGAAATTGTTTCCATTATTCATTTTCCTCCAATATTTCAAAGAGTGTTAATTGCTTGATATCCGATTTACCTTTACTCTTTCGCCAATGCTCGACAAGTTGAACTGCAGTTTTTGCTGCTGAACGATTAACGGCATCGTAAGCAACTTCAGCATACCACTTTAGGATTTCATCCACCGATTTCTTTATACGAAAGTGTGGATTATTTAGCTCTGCATCTATTTTAAGCCCAGAATTTGGGGAAGCTGCACCAATGAGAAATTGTGCCTGGTCCAAGTCGGTTTTAATTACTTTGCGATTTCGGCCTCGCTCAGTAAAATAGGCAAACCTCTCATTTATTGGAATTGGATAAACGGCCCTGCCAACTACGCGGATCCAATTTCTCGACTCTAGATCACTTTGAGAAACGCCTGTACCACGCAGGGTTTTGTGTAATTCATCCCGATCCATTTCTGTCCGCTGTTTAAACAATCGCAAATAAAGTCGACTGATAGGTTCAGCACTTTCAGGTGGGTGTAAACCACCTGTTTTTGTGGTATCCTCCAATAGATCGTCCAATAGCTGGTTAATACCAAGTAAGGCGTCACGCACATCCAGAATTTGACCATCGCCACTTAACACCTGGCCGTAATGTCGGGAATAAAATTCAAGGGATTTACCACGGAGAATTACTCGCAGGTCGGATTCGGGGAGTGTTTTTCCATGTGTATGTTCTAAAAGATCCTTCAATCGAGTCGATTCTTCTTTAACCCAACGGCGCATGCGAGACCAGCTGACTGGTTCAGGTTCTGCTATGCGTTTGCGGCATACATGGATAATATCGTATTCAATTTTTTTACTTCCAAATGCAGCATTTACAGAATCGCCTTTTGTTGCATCACTTCGAATAGGATAAGTCGCCACAAGAAGATACCCAGCGTTAAAAAGGGCCATCAGGACATCAACCCAAGCACTATCTTCATTATGGTGGAATGTAAACGCCATGATTCCTCCATCCTTGAGACTTCTGCCTGCCTCAGCCCATATTGCTGATAAAGTTTGGCTATAGAAATCACTAGATGGTTGAGGTCTGTAAAGCGGATTCGGATTTTTCTCGATGAGTGTTTTATCATTCAATAACTCCTGTATCCGGGATAATTGATTCGTTTCGATGAATGGATCTTTTTCATAATCCTCTCTGTCGTCAGGATGTTCCACTGAGTTGTCTATGGCCTCCATGCTATGTGGAGTTCGTTCCGGTTCAAAGTAGCTATACTCTGGCAATCCTGCATACCATTTGCAAAGAGGAATACGCAACCAGACGTAAAAAAAATCTGCCAAATCTGCGTAAAAAACATTATTGCCAAAAGGTGGGTCGGTAATGATTAAGTCAAAAGTTCTATTTCCTAGAATAGCTAGGTCTGTTGACGATGTGCAGAAGATAGTAGAATTACCTGCAATAACGGGATCACCGGGGTATACTCTCTCTGCTCGACTTAGACCCTCAATTGGAAAAGACTCCCAAGGGTTTCTAACGCTTTCAAGTGCATCAATCAAACCTGATGAGCATGATATCCAGTTCCCATAACCCAATGGACCATATAAATTATTTTCTATAGTTGTACTTTTAGGATGAAAATTGTCATTTGACAAATGTGGAACTGGAACATCATTTGAAATATGCCAAAATGCAAACATGCATTGATTCCTGAGATACTGCTGAAATGCTCCCAATGCCTGCTCTAAAACATCAAGGGGCCAGGTAGCTTCAGAAGCTTCAGAAATTGTTTTCAGTAGCACTGTATGAATTAATAGTTGACGAGGGTTAAACATCTTCCACCAATGGGTATAACCCCAATTTGGAATTCCTCCATTGAGTTTATGAGTCATATAAGAAACCCACAATTCAGATTTCGGCCAATATTCTTTTAATTCATTTTCACTTCGTATTTCCCATTCATTTTCAGTGGCGATTAATCGTTTTATATCATATTCATCAGGGGCTTTAAAATAACGACCACCATAATTATATCCTTCAGAATAACATTGAGGGCAATGGCATTGAAGAGCATAGGCCGCCACAGGAGCTGTATGACTGGTTTGTTTGATGGCCTCCAAAGTATTATTGTTTTTATCACTATTTTTATCTTTCCCACCTAACCCGCATGATCCACAAGTAAAATGGGCTTTTACTGGAATAGTGCCTTGTTCAGTATCAATTATAGTCCCATCAGCACATGTAATCATCTCTGGCAGTGATTTACTTCGAACCTCAACGATAGATAAATTAGCTAGTCGCTTCTCAAACCAAACTGCGGTCCCTTTAGTGGGTGCACCTGCCCATCCGCCTAATTCCTTTTCTCCATCAAACCCAGAGATCCCTTGCATCCATTTAGGATGGATAAGCAAATACATCTGCACTTTTTTCTTCTGGATTTTAAAGACTGTTTTTTTTCTATTCGAAGATTTTGTGGAAGCACGACTCTGATTAGCAAGGATATCCTCAACTTTCTTTCCTGAATAGGTGCCACATTTAGGGCAACAAAGTCCTTTTTCAATTGTTGCTATTTCTTTCAGCTTTAGGCAACGATCAATTGTGTCATTCACTGTTCCCTTATCATAATCATTTAAAAGTCTAGCAAAAACCTGGCTAAGCTCCGTAAATGGATTGTCTTCTTCAATAACAACACGTTCAGTCCCTGGAGCCATGCGAGTTTCACCCAGTTCAGCATGAAATGTTGTTGTGCATTTTGGACAAATCAGTTCAATAAAATTAGCAGATAGGTTTTTCTCAGCAATTACCGGTGTGCGAAAAATAGGCGTACGTTGACCACAACCTCTCGCCTGACACGGACCATGTTTGGCCCAGAAAGTATAGATGACTTCCGGCCCTTCCCAACGGTAATGGATGCGTTGTTCTGGAGGCAAATACATTGGTTCAATATCCATTTTTTCTCCGCTCTGTACATCAATCCATTGACCTTTATGACCACGTGGACAAGTAGTTGTATAAAATGGTTGAATCTGTGGTTTAACCTGATGCTCAATATACTGAAAAAGTTCCTTAACTAGTTCTGGGTCACTGCAAGCCAATTCGTTTTTCACTACAAACCAAGCGACTGGGTTTAGATCAACACCTGTCATCTGCATTCCCAATCTTGATCCCTCAATTAAAGTGGTTCCTCCTCCCATGAAAGGATCTAACACTGAGATCCCTCTAAAGTTATTTGCTTTCTGGTGATTGCAATAAAAATGATCCCAAATAGCTTTTGCAGCTTCCTCTTTTTCTTTAGGTGCCTCAGTAGCGGCAGCAATGAGCATTGAACGAAAAATAGACTGTCCTCTTCTAGCAAACCACTTTAGAGAATTGTATTCTGGCCTTCTTCTAACACCAGGTGACGTTGCCTCAGGAATCGCCAGCGAATTGATCTGAGCGATCGGAAAATCTTCCTCAAGACAGGTCAAATTACGATTAGGATCAGAGAAATCCGGGACTGCTACCCGGATTGCTTTTCCTAATTTCTCCGGTAGGATATTTGATTCTTTTAACACTTTTGTTGATGTTCTTATTGTCTTTTTTGGACGGCTCTCATATATACTTTCACTTTCCCAGAGCTCAGTCTGTTTTGTATCATCACTCATAATGCAGGTAATTCAATAAATGGTACGGCAACTTCTAAAAGGCTCATTCCACCATGACAAATATCTGGGAATCCACTTTGAACTTTCCATTTTCGTTGCCCCATGACAATATGTTGTTTACTATGGGACATTACGATTGGTGGCATAAATCTTTTCTGCCATTGTTCTGATATGGTTCTATTTCGTGAAGCCCCAAAGGTTTCTCTTAATATTTTTACGGCATCAGGGTCTTCCACTTCAGATGAAAATCGTTTACTAACAGCATACCCGTGGTCAGATGTTATTAAAAGGTTTCGTCCCTGGCGGAGCCTATTTACAAAGTTCCAGAAACCATCTCCCTGTAGTGTACTTGAAGCGAGTTTGTCAATCTGATCGGGTAATTTTTGCTGAAGGTGAATCAGGTCATCGAGCCAGGAATGCCAGATTAATACGTTAGGTGCAGGTGGAATTGAACAATCTTCAAATGGCATACTAACGACATCAGTAAAACATTTTCCTTCAAATAAAGTAAATGTAGCAGGCTTTGTATCATTGGCTAAAGCACTTCTTGAAGAAACCCCAAGAGATTTTGCAAATTGATCAGTTGTGGAGGGGCATTCCGAACCAGTAACTTCAACATTTATCGGTATAATATCCCTAACTGAAGCAGCACTTAAAAGAATAGGCATTTCTCTAAGCGAGAGCGCATCAAGAATTAAAACGGCTTTATCAGGTCCCTGATGTGTCCAATTTTTGAGAATTGCAGACGTTTTTAAAGCATGTTCTGGGTAAGATTCCCATAATTCCCATGCAGCTTCAGCCAGTAAGCGATCCGGTATAACAGTAGCATCATGTAAGGCATAAGGTGAGGTACTACTTTCAGCCAAATCCAGTAAGGTTGAAAATAAAGATTCCCACGCAGCTTCAGGAGTCTTTGAGTCTAGAATAAGACCAAACCAATCTACCTTCATTCCTTACCTCCTTCTTCGTATGTTATATCCAGATTAGCCTTAAAAGTTGATGGAATTCGTTGAAGGATTACTTTAATCTGCTGGGCTGTAAGACCTGAAAATTCTATCCGTGCGCTTTCAATAGATTGATCCGAGGATATCCCCCAGGCTTCGAAATATCCTTGAAGATTAATACCCGTATTGGGTTCTTCAGATTTTTTATTTTTAATTAGTGGAGCATTTACTGTTGGTTTGACCATACTTTCACCACTAACATCATAATCCAAACTCCGTTTAATAGTGGCGGGACAGGTACTTTCACCACCCTTTGATTCTCCTGGAAAAACAATGGAGGAGACAGGTTCAATTGAATCGATTTGAGGATTTGGGACGGTGACTGTTCCCCCTCCAACTGATCCAGGCAAACCAAGCTGGACCTGCCTCATTTCTTGACCGGTTCGGTAAGCTTTTGACCGAATGTTGCGAAGTGCATCTTCATCAGTAGCATCTTCAACACGTCGTCCAATCCATGTACCACCAACGTTAAGAACAATTTCACCTCTGGAAGCGACATTGAGAATGAATTCGTAAATTTTTGTTTCTCCTAAAAATGGGATGGCTTCACCAGCATTGGGAGGTGGTGGATCGATAAGGTCATCCAATAATGAACCCACCGTATCAGAATCTTTTGCTCTTGTATGAACAAAGTCAGCGAATTCATTGGGATCAAACAAATCCGAAAGAATTTTCGCTTCAACAGCCGAAGGAATATCTCCACCTTGTTCTGTAATTTTCTCAATATCAAAAATGCAATGTTGAGGTTGTTGAAAATCCCATTTGCGCAAAATCGCCACCCTGTTAAATCGAGACTTCAAAGCAGCTCGCAATGGACGGTCAAAATCCTGTCTCAAGTTTCTATAAGTAAGATCTGCCCCCCACCCTTCAGGTGAGCAAAGGAAACTACATCTTGAAGAGTATATGAGTTCTTCATCCGAATAGATTCCTTTTGTGTCTATTGCAAGTAGTAAAAACCTAATTGTATTTCTACGTTTCGGTACATGCTGTGCTAACCAAACACCTAAACATGAATTAATGCCAACCTTCTCACCTTCAATCTGGTCTGGTATAACTAAAAGAATTGGTCGATCCCATTTTGAAGGTTTATCCTGATCATCTAGATCACACCATGGATCATTTATCCAATTTGGCCCAAGAATAATTACACGTGATGGAGGCTGAACTGTTTCAGGGACAAAGATATGACGTAGTGTATTCCTTGTATGTGAGATGTCCTTGCCAGGGTATATTGTCATTCCTGCAGTTGGTACTGCACCAATATCCCATAGTTTGTTGTTTCTTGCGCATGCACGAACTTTTGACCTCGGATTCTCAGACACACCAAGCCATAATGGACCTCCTTGAACCTCATCACCATGAATATTAATGCTATTTTCGATTAGTAATGCAAGTTCTACCTGGAATGAGTTATCATCAATCTTTTGCCCTCTTGTAATATCCAAGTGTAGAACTGCAGGTTTTCCACCAGCTGTTTGACCTGGTGATAACGACCGCATCCAAATAGTGCTTAACAGTTCACGTGCATTAGGGATATTTACCCCGGAATCCCGGATTGAAGCAAGATTCCGCTGGGCAATTTGCCTAAGTTTCTCTTGCCCTGCTTGCACAGAGATTGAATCCACAAGGGTTTGTACCTCATCGGATTCACCATCAACAAAGAAATCAGCTGGAGTAATAAAAGGCACAGTATCACCACGGCTTTTAAACACCTGTGCCAGAATCCGAATCATATCTCTTGTTTCTTGTGCAACAGAGGATAGGAGAATATGATCTTCAAGTAGTGAAAGTAATTCTGGTGAAAAAGGCCAACAAGAGAATGTCTCTTGATGTATTCTAACCTTTTCAGATTCTGTATTATGCACATGTAATAGACGAAATCTTTCATTCGCATATGTTTCAGCCACACTTATAATATCGGATTCAAGAATATTGCGTCGATTTTCAAAAAGCCTGTGAAGGAGTAGTTTCTGTCGATCCTGTTTGGCAGATGGGCCACGAAAATCAACCACAACAGTTTTTTGACGATGTACTTGCTGAAATGCATCGTTATCATTATTGAGGACAGAAATGACGAAAATCAAGATTTCCGGACGATCCTTTGCAATTTCAGAAAGAATCTGAACAAAATTGAATGCATATTTTTTCAGGAGAAGACCGGTTTTTGGATCTTTATCGGGGAGACCGGTATACCATGTTTGAAATTCGTCAAGGATAAGACAGGTAGGGTTTTCTTCGAACATTTTTTCCATCAGTGTGCGAGGAGGGAATGAATTTTTCATGCTCTCAAATTGGCCGCGATAATATTGTCCTTTTGGATGCCTGTCAAATAATAGATCCCATAGCAAGAAATATTCATGGTTATGAACTGGTTCAGAAATAGGGATAAATCCTTTCGCAATTTCAAAATTCATAAGATCATCATTCCCTGTTTTCGTACCCCAATCCTTCAGCCATGATTCAATTATTCCAGGAGACTGAATTGAATGGTGCATTACAGCCATGATATGCGATTTACCACGTCCACGGTCTCCCATTAGTATGATAGGACAACCGCTACGTTTTAAACTGATTGCCTTTAATGCTGTTAGAACATCGGCAGTCGGATAAGTAATCGAGAGAATTTGATCGGCCGATTTTTGTGCAGCACCTTGATTATCATTTGTTCGGAGTGAGATAGCTGTTCCAGGCATTTGTGTGCCGAGAAATTCGTCTCTGAGTTTAAGTCCTATCATTATTGCAATTTTTCATTGTCAGTTTGATTTCAAAGTTATGTTTAATTGAATTATTGACAAGGTACTATTCCATATTAGTTTGAATTTTAACAGCTATTGGGCTCAAATTGATTAACAATTTTGCCTTAAAATGATCGAGTTCCTCTTTGGTGTAATTATTCAACAAATATTTTATCAGGTCCTCCTGATTGGGTTGGCCTAAGGATATCCTGTACAATGTTAATGTGCGTAAAAGGTTATCAAGTTTTTGCTGGTCCTTACTAAAAGGGAATAGTGGAACTATTCGTTCGATAGGAAATTCCGAAAGTGGTACATGCCAATATGGAATTAGATCACATTTATTATTCCTGAGTAGTGTATCCATTTCAGCTAAGTTGAAAATGGTTACCCATACAGGACGATCCAGCACTATATTGTGAATTGATTTACGAAATCGGTTCGCGAGATTAAGCCTAATAGAATAGTTTTTATACCTATCAATACGTCCCTCTCGTTGCTCTAATTCTATGGCATTGCCAGGCAATGACCAATGAAGCAATTGACGGCAGTATTTATGAAAATCGAGTCCTTCCTGCCCAATTGAAGTAGTGGATAATATGAATGGCCGAAAGGGTGAATTAAACGAATCTTGAACTTCCCCCTTATGAGCAATCGTCTCATCGGTCTCTGGCTGGTCAGTGAATGAGATCGCATAGTGGGTCCTCATCGCAGCCCGGCGGGGCCCATTAGTTTTTGTATCATAAAGATCTACAAATAGCGATGCTGTTCCTAATGAAACAATGTTTGCAAGCGTTTTTGAAAGCAATTCCGTGGCGTGATTATCTGATTCAGTGTTTTCTAAAAGGCCATCCGTATAGGTATACAAAAATTCATCTAACACTGACTTAAGGCACCCCGAGGCATTATATTCAAGTAGTGAAAGCCAATAATCATCTTTCGTGGATGAATGAAAATCAATTATTGTAATATGTTCAGGTTGATTATAGAAGGAACGAAAACCTTCAGCAATGCCAAAGGACATTGTCCAGTTTATGAAATCAAAGCCATTCTTTTTGCTTAAAACCTGCGCGTCAGTATATTGATTAAGTGACTGAAACATCAATGTAGATGGAGAACCAAGTGCGATCAGGGAAAGTATCCTGTTCAAGTTTTTGGGCATTGCTCCCAGGTCCAGTTCTTTGGCAAGTACCTCCGGGCCTTTTTCTACCAATGTTTTAGCATAATCAAAAATCTTGTACGTCTTTTTATTAAGTTTAAAGTTGTCCAGTTTCCTATTTGCATTTTCTCGGACTATTAACCGGAGATTATCCTTGTTGAATTTATAGTCCAAGTACAGTAAGGCAAAAATAGTCCATCGAGCCTGTGTAGATCCCTTTTTGGCAGACGAAAATTTTTCTATTCCTTTTAAAGATTTACCAATTAGACTAGAGAACAACCTTAAAACAGACTTTAACGATTTTGTAACATCAATTTTCAAGTTTGTAGTTACTAGATCTGAAAGATAGATTGAAGGATAATAGAAAGACAACATAGAAAACGAAGTATCATCATTTTTAAAATATAACCTTCTCCGTGGATGCCTAGCAAACCTTTTTGCCTCTGGAATATCTTCATTATCTAATTGATCAATTTTGTCATTTTCTACCGTAAAGTACTTTCGTTTCGTCTTCTCTGCAGTATTTTGAAATGCCTTGTTTCCGGTAGTTACACATTCAGCTTTGTAGGAGGCGAGAACAGAAATCATTCTCGGTTCAACTGCAAATTTTCCAAAAATCAGCATTTTTGAAAAACCTGCTGCATTTTTAAACGCACCGTCTAAGCGATAATACGGTATAGCAGGTGGAATCCAAAGGAGTGAAGTTCCTTTTTTTACGATCTCTTCTGCCAGCCATTGGATTTTTGCGTTTGGGAAAGCTTTATCAGTATAGTTGTTTACTATATTATAATTCAAATATGCTTCATTATTCTTGATTATTGAAGGTAATATTAATTTGGCTTTTGACGATAAAAGATCCCTTAAAATATTTTTCATTTTGTAATTTTCCATGAATGAAAGCGGAAATGGTGCTGTTTTACAATATTCAAGAGGTGAATACAAATCTGAAAATTTCGGTTCTTCTTGTATGCGTTTTGCGATACTATCCGTTCGAATGAAGTTGTCGATGTCCTTTCTGTTAAACGGCAATAAAAAATGTACCGACTTTACCAGGGAATATTCGGATTCATAGGCAATTCTTCTTTCTGTTCTGCACACATATTGGTACAAAATTCTTTCAACATTGTCCTTAATACTTTCCAATTCATGAGGTTCATACTGCTTCAAAGAAAATATGGCATCTGAATATGCTTTCCAATTCTGACTAAAGAGTTCATAATCTTTGCCCATTAAAAACTGCATAAGAAAATCGAATTCTTCGTAGTGAGAACTTCCCTCTAGGTGTTCATCCCTGACCGTTAACATTTTGTAGGGTGTTGCGGATAACAATAGCATTTTACTCGAAGTATTTCTAAAAAGTGTTTTTAGAAGTTCGGTTGCTTCAACATTCTCACTATTCTTGAGAATAGGAGCAAATCTCTGAAATTCATCAAGGATAATAAGGTCAGGCTTAAGTGCTATAAGAGAAGTAACTGCTAATAATTCCCTGAGCTTTCCAATTAGTGATAAATAATCTACTGAAAGGCCCTCAAAACATGCCAGTAAGTGCTTCCTTGTTTCTTTATCTCGACTGAGTTTACTTAAAAACAATTCAGTTACCTGCTGATTCAGTTCCTTTTTGGGATTTAATTGCTTTACATCTGTTTCCCACCCTTTTATTCCAAGGCTTAATATCTTTTTATATGTTTGGTATCTTTTACCCTTTAAAGGTTCAAACTGTTTCAGGAGATGATATAGGATTGCCCTTTCAGAGCTTTTCCCGCCCCTAGATTTGAGATCAACAGAGGTTTGCGGAGAAAGGGGTAGAATCTGAAGGCCTTTCTTTTTAACCGTTAAATCCTGCCGTTTAATAACTTCAGTTAGTCGACTAATTGAAACCTGTTGCTGGGCGGGATGTAGTTTGACAAGATTTCTCAATGCAAGGTATTGACTTGAACAAATGTAAAAGACCTTCAAACTGCCATTGCCCTTTAATAATAAAGCATCAATGACACCCTTTGCGATAATGGTTTTGCCAAGGCCAACCTCATCGGCACATAAAAAACGACGACAATCTTTAAACGTTAATCTATGAACAATATAATCAACTGCGGCTTGCTGAAAATCTGTTAATTTCATCATAATGGCTTTACTTAGGTAGATATTGTTCAAAATGTTTCCATAGTTCGAGGAATTTCAAAATATCATCATCCAGCTTTAATTCACTTTTTACATCATCATTCATTACATAAGTCAAAACTCGTTTTATCTCTTCAAGTTTTCTTGGTTCACGGGAAGCTGCTTTCAACATCAATTCGAACAGGGGTGCGTCAAATCCTGGCAAAAATCTCCAGGCTTTCCCTTCTTTATTGCCTTCACCGTCATCTTTGCCAAGTAATATATCAATGAGGTCTCCATATAAAAGCATTCTTAATAATTTAAAAAAGTCCTTTTTGTTTCCAAATAGAGACAGTACAACCCATTCCACCCTATTATCTGGAAGATTATCAATTGGTAATTTAATGATACATCTTTGCTCTGTACCACTTTCTAAATGCACCACTTTAACAATAAAAAAAACTGACAGATCAGCAATCTCAATTGAATCAAAAATGATCTGTTTGACAGGCAATTGCATTCCCTGGTTATGATCTACGGACAAATGAAATGGCCGGATAAACACACTACAACCATCTGGTAAGACAATTGGGGGATCAATATCCAGAATTAGACGAAATAGGTTTTGAGCTTGCACATATGCTTCAATGTGTATCTGATCCAGTTGAATAAGAAACTGTTTCATTGCTTTCTCAACAATAATTTCATTTTCATCCTTCTTAGTAGGTCTCAATGATGGATCCGGGGTATAATCAATAAGAAAATCATTCGTTTCAGTAAAAAAGGCTTCTTTAAATTTATCAACTGGTTTACTTGTTCTACCTTTAATTTTCATCATAAACTCTACATTCCCAGCAAAGGCACTTTCAGTTGCATTACCCGACCCAATCAACAATTCATAATCCCAATCACGAACCAACAAATACGTTTTTGCGTGGAGGTCATACAATTTCACCCTTTCAATGTCATTGGATGATGTTTCGACCTCATCTTCCGACTCCTGGTATGAAGATCCAGTCACAATTTTTTCATTAATATGATAACAAAACACGTCTTTTAACATTTCTTGATTCAGACTTTCCAATGTTTGTTGCCTGCTGATCAGATATAGCTTTGTAGTATTTTGCTTTATCCTCCTGATAATTGAATTAGCTGCAAATGGACTCGTAATTAAAATTTCCTTCCATGGGTTGCTTTTTAAATTTTCAAAAATAAATGGGATATTATTCTTCTTTTTGTCAATCCCAAGAGGTATGAAAGTTACCTCTGAATAATCAACATCTCCTATAGGCCGAAAAGAAACACGAAACATGTCCTTCAAGAAACTTTCAGGTGGTGGGATATTTATTGTCTTGTAAAGGAAGTTTATAAAATCTGCAACAGGTTGGTTTGTTTTTTTATCAATATTAAATAAGGTAGGATGAACTTCTCCTTCCAATCCAACAATCATATCCCATGAACAATCAAAGGTAAGGTTTCTACTTAAAACGATAATTTTATAGATCGCCGGTTTTGATTTATGATCATATCTGACAATCCAGATTTTTGGATGAAAGGATTTTCCATTTGGTAGGTTGATTTGATGAATGCAACCTTCCACAAACCTATATAACTTCTCACTTTTCACATTGTCATGAATGCCACCAAGTTGGCAAAAAACATCAATTTTCTTCGTAGTGTCTTTTAATGAAAGAAATAACGCAATAGGGTCCTTAACCAATTCTGGATCCATTGAGGCCCGGAAATGAAAGCTAATTGGGACTGAAAGCAGCGCTTTTAGATCTAGGGAATAAGTAGTTCCGATGGCCTTTGTCAATTCATATCCAATAGGAGGAGCCAGCAATGTCCCATAATCATATTTATTCTTTTCTTTATGCATTATCAGTAGAGTTTAGTCCAATGAATAAATCAGACAATAGTTTTCTTGCAACATTAAACCTATAACTAAGGTAGTGAACTTCCTGACTGTTCTGCTCCACTGATATACTTATTGGAAGTTCAGCTTTCTTTGCTACAGCAGGATTAGATAACCGCGCCCTCTCCCTGTGTTTCAATGTCAATTCCCGATTCTTAATCAGATTATCAATTATGTTTGGATTAATTGGTTTCATAGTAACGGCAGATATCCAATTACGACAAAACTCTCTAGGAGATCGCCGAATTCCAAACTCGGTAAAATAATCATTAAACATACCTGGTGATATGTTAATCTTGGAGATACTTTCCAAATAGAATGCCCACCGATCCTTCCATGTCTCAGGATTATCAATACCCCCAATCTCACTAACTTTCATATTATATCGAATATAACAACCCTTCATGACGGTATCAAACAACAGTGCGGAATGGAGGTATTCTGAAAAGGCATTTCCTGGACCTATATATTCAACAAGGTCTTTAAAACTCGAAAGCTCACTGACCTTATAATGATTACCTCTTAAAATATAGGCAAATAATGAATTTGGCTGCGATTCGAGAATTTTTCTTTTTAAGAAGAGAGCTTCATTACCGTCCAATTGAAATTTTAAATCTTTTAATCCCGGATATTTAGGTAGTCCATCACATACCAGATAATACCTTTCTGTAGTCTCGTTAAAATCACTTGATAATTTATCTTCTTTTGTGAGCCTTTTTTGGGAAAATGATTCTCGATTTTTCTGCCTGCTAAAAAAAGAACTCATTTGCGACAAACTGATGTCGGTAATAAGAATATCAAACTTCTTTAACCCTGACCAATATACTGATGATGGAAATCTTTGCAAATCCTCACCTGCCTCTTTCCCTATTAGTCCATCCTGGTCCTCTGATTGTTTTAATGAATTAATTACTTTAACCTCTTCAATTTTCAACAATGTTCGGAAAGCATTAAATTCAACGTTCTTCTTATAAATGTCATTTAATATCCATGGAATTATTAAAAAGTATTTTGCTCGGGTTTGAATAGTTGTGGTCCCAGGGAAAAATTTGTTAGCAAACGCATCCCGAATGGAACCTAAACCCAATTCATCTAAAGTACCTTTATCTTTCGATAAACTTACAATTGTCTCAATGTCTTTTCTGTGTTCATCAGAATAAAAAACCCAACCAATTTTTATCATAATTAATAATTTTTCACAGTAAGAAAGAATACTTTTTCGATTTGTGGGACTATCTATCACTCCCAGCTCTTCGTCACAATACTCCCTCGTTCCTCATCATTCGTCACCCTCAGAAACGTCTCAATTTCTTTCTGCATTTCTTCAACGTGCGAAATGACACCTACGATTCGATTTTTCTTTTCGTAAGGATTTCAAGGGGTCGAAGGCTACTTCTAGGGTTTCTTTATCCAGAGTACCAAAACCCTCATCCAGGAAGAAAAAATTCTCGGAGGATGCTGCAAGTTTGTGAATGCTGTCGGCCAGAGAAAGTGCCAGAGAGAGGGAGGCCTGGAAGGTTTGCCCGCCGGAGAGGGTCTTGACATTCCGAAGGTGGCTGTCATTCATATATTCTCGTACCTCAAAGCTATTTTCTTCGGATAGTTCGATTCCGAGTTTTTGCCGGGTCAGTTTATAAAACCGTTCATTGGCTGCTTTGCACAGGTTTTGCAGGTATATTGTGGATACATAATTGACAAAACCACTTCTGCAGAATAGGTTCTTCAATTTAGAGATATCCTGTCTCCTCAGTTCAGCTTTTTCAAGGTCCTGCCTGCCTTGCCCTGTTAAAAAGGCCTCCTCCTCAGCCATCGGGTCCCATTGCTTCCGGCTGATGGTAAACCCCTCCAGTTGCAAGCTTTCTGTCTGAGAACGAATCTGGTAACTGAATACCTTATCCCGGTTGGAGTCAATAATCAAGCTGAATAGGTCATTCATGCTGCGGAGGGTTTCATCAAAGAAATCCATATGCAATACGTTTACCGTCAAAAATACTCCCCATGAATGCACCCTATCTGCGAAACAAAACATTCTTTAGTCCTCATTCTTCATTCTATAAAACCCCTTCATCCTCTCCACCACCTCCTTCATCCGCTCCCTCAATGTCTCTGGTTCCATCACCTCCACATCCGCTCCCCATCCCAGGATCCTGGAAATTAGTTCGTAGGTCGAGCTTACAAAGAGACTCACCAGTACGTGGGTCTCCGTCTCTTCCACAATCTCCTGGCTTTCGTGGATGGGCTGGGTGATGACATACTTCGACTGGAATTTAGTAAATTTGAGAATGATCTTCTCTGGCTCCTGGTAAGTGCCGCTGATCCCAATGGTGTACCTGAAATAGTCCTCCGGGTCAAAGTCCGATTCCTTGAATTGAATTTCCCGGTTAACAGTGATGTCTGAAATCCTGTCCAGTCCGTATGTGCGAATCTCCTGCAGGTCGTTATGCAATCCGATCAGGTACCAGCGATACCGGTACTCCTTCAGTAGGTAGGGATGCACGATGTGACGGTACGATTTATCCGAGTCGAACCTCCTGTGCCTGAACTCAAGGACATGTTTATCCCTGATCGCTTCAATGATCTCTATCAGGTATTCACTCCCTTTCATCTCGGGCACGCTATCGAACTGGATGAATGGGTAAGAGGACTCTGCCTTAAGCATCCGCCTGATGTTCACGGCATCTACGATCTTCTGCACAGCCCCGGTGAAGGTGGTGAAAAGGTCAATGTGCTTGTATTGTTCCAGCATGGTGGAGGCAAAGGATAACGCATCAAGCTCCTCTTCGTTCAATGGGATTTTGTCAATGGAGTAATCAGGGTCTTCGTAATAGTACCCGTTCTTCTCCCGGCTGTGTTTGATCGGTGCGTGGAACCCCAGCCGCGTATCTTCCCGCATGTCATGAATGTCCTGGTCGATAGTCCTTTCTCCTATCGGTGCAATATCAAGTGCCTCCTCGCACGCCCTGATCAGTCTGGCTTTTGACACATACTTCGAATCCACCAGGCAACGGTTAATGACACGGTAACGGATCAGCGCTTCCTTATTTAATGGCATAACTGTTCAATTACGAATTAAGAATTATGAGTGTTCAAAACCTTAAAAGCAAATATTTTTAGCAGTACCATAATCGTTCTTTGACATTTTGAAAATCAGGGTTAGAAGTAATCCGTTACCAGAAATGGGTATTTGGATCACCTCCGCATTGTTCGATCATATAATCATCGATGATGTATTCCAGTTCCATTGCAAACCGTCTTTTGGCAGTTTTGTAGCCAAATTCGTTAATCTTTTTATAGATAAGGATTAGCATTGCAAGTATGAGGGTCATATACAGGAGTATCTTAATTCCATTTTCATTTACACTGATGAAATGGGAAAAGTTTAACTCTTGTTTGATAAACCGGAAGAAGACTTCGATGTCCCACCGATGTTTATATATCATGATGATCTCTTCAGAGCTCAGATCAACCTGGTTGGTCAAGAACCAATATTTTGTACCCTTCTCATTAGTAGTTTGTATTAATCGAAAAGGGTGTTCAACGATCTTGGCACCGGTTTTATACAAATATACCATCTGATCTTTGATGATAGTTAGGTTCCTTACAATGGGCTTTTCCGCAGGCTTGAGGTCTTGCAGAACGACATGCCTGGTATCAACATGTAAACGTGTGACAAAAGAACAATCATTTTTGTCAAGTTCACAGAAGGCTTCACGGCTTGAGACACCCCGGTCAAAAACAAAAACATTGTCTTTTCTTTTGTCTATGACCTTGAGTATAGCTTTGGGTATCGTCAGGTTTTCGCTGATGTAATTTTGCTGGGTAAACACCTCTACACTGCTGGGAAACATGTCGGTCAAACTGATTGTATACTTGATCTGTTTTTTACCGTCTTTCTTACGACCGACATTAATCCCCTGTTCCAGCTTGTTTGCGGTCTGACAAACCATGGTGGAATCAACCCGGGTTATTTTGTACTTAAGCGATAGGGTGGGTTCATCATACAATTGACTGCACTGCTCATAGATCGCCTGGTATGCCTTCTCAAAATAACTCACATTCATGGTGGCCAGCCTTGCAGAAAGCGAATTATACTTGGCCGACTTTGCAGTACCTGGCAACTTGAACAAAAACTTGAACTTTCTGGAGTTGTAGAAGTCTTCCAATGATCTTAAACCGACTCGTTCATTACTCAGCAAACCATATAGCAATAGATTGAAGACATTCTGGCCATATAACTTCTTAACCTGGTAATCAACCTTTGTTTCAGCAGCGAGATCAAGCAAAAGTTCATCAGGGATGAGTTTGAGTAGATCACTTACTCCGATGCCATCTTCTTTGAACTTCATCAAGGAAAAATAAAGCATCAAAAGTAAAGCTGATCAAAGAAAACAGGTTAAAAATCGCAGAGATTTTATCAACAAAATGATTATTACATTGTTGATAATCAATATAATATGATAATATTCACAAAATTAAGACCAACCTGGCCCTTAAAATGTTAATAACCCCTGATTTTTCAATATGTCAAAGAACGAAAGAATATTTTGATAATGTTTTGAACACAACTAATTAAGAATTAAGAATGACGAATTAAAGATACAACTATATTTCGCTTCTCGCTATTTCGCCATTTCGCTATTTTACTTTTCGCTATTTCGCTATTTTTTCCTCTCTGCAGATACACTGCATCACTCTTCTCCACTTTTGCAGCAAATCAAATTAATTTATGGAAACAACCAACCTGAACCCAACCACCCCCAATGAGATCCTCAACAGCATCGAGAAAATCGCCACCCTGGCGAAAGATTCGAAACTTGGGATAACATTCATGAAGAAATGCGCCCCTGCCGCCCGGTCGCTTGCCGCCTACCTCGAATGCAACCAAATGCAGGCGATCCTCTTCTCCGTCATCTGCAACCTCAACTTCAACCGGGGATCGGTGGATGTGGACGATATGTCCCGCTATCTCGAATGCCCGCCCATCAAGGTGATGAAATACATAGGGGAGTTTGAGGAGTTGTGTAACCGGAAGATCCTGCGGCGCGATTACGAGGTACGAAGCGCACGTGGAAGGACCAGCATAAACCTCAACCAGATTCAGTATTTTATCAACAAAGACTTGCTGGATGCGATCCTT
>Ga0268276_1000811_pt1 | contig 33933 bp, 35 predicted proteins | sample saktaG_4_FD_190145 | JGI IMG/M metagenome (GOLD analysis project Ga0268276, IMG submission 190145) | Saline water microbial communities from Sakinaw Lake, British Columbia, Canada - sak_2010_1_5_45m | ecosystem: Environmental > Aquatic > Non-marine Saline and Alkaline > Saline ...
ATTGGTCCCTTTGGGTGCATGCCCACCAGGGTAGCGGAAGCAGTCCTGACAGGTGAAATGAATATGGTGCGAAAAAGTTCCTGACCCCGATACACGAGGCACCACGTATGAACGATGAAAAAACCGTATTGAAGCGTGATGACGAGACGATGGATTATCTTTTTCATGGTTCTCTGAGGGTTCTGCAGAAGGAGAAGGGATACCGCTTTTCTGTGGATTCTCCGTTGCTGGCGCATTTCGTCACCCTCAGGAGGGGTGACCGCGTTGCTGATCTGGGAACCGGAAGCGGTGTCATTGCCATGATCCTGGCGCTCAGATTTACGGAAGTAACTATAGCGGAAGTAGAGATACAGCGGGAACTGGCTGATATAGCCGGGAGGAATATAGAATTGAACGGTCTGGGAAACCGAATCAGGGTGTATCCCGGCGATGTCAAGAAGATCAAAGAGCTTTTTGAACCGCAGTCTTTCGACGTGGCGGTGTTTAATCCACCTTACCGAAGGCTGAATTCTGGAAGAATAAATCCTGATCAGGAAAGGGCCGTGGCGAGGCATGAGATCAGGGGAACGATAGATGATTTTCTTGTCTCCGCCAGGTATCTGTTGAAGGATTCCGGGCGTGTGTATGTTATCTATCCCGCTTCGAGGGGTGTCCAACTGATTGCCCGGATGCGGAAAATTGGGATGGAACCGAAGAGGCTGCGCATAGTGTATTCGAGCACTGTGTCAGGGGCGGCGTTTATTCTGGCCGAAGGCGTCAAGGGCGCGGGGGAGGAGCTGGAGATAATGCCGCCACTCTTTATCTATGGAAATGACGACAGATACTCTGAGGAGATGGATAAAATAGTCGGCGGGTTGTCTTTTACTCGTTCAGCCGGCGTTTGACTATCTCTTTTTTCATGACCTTCTCTAAGATGTCTTTCAGTTCTTCATCATCTATCTGAGAGAGATTTTCCCTGATGAGCCTTTTGTCTCTTTCTTTCAATGGATACAGGCTGAAGTCGATGGGACGATCTGCCGGCTTCGCGGGTGTGTGATGTATATCACCTATCGAAAAATAGATATTCTTTATCTCTTCCTTTTTCCATTTGAGATTGACCTTGTCCATGATCTCTTGCTTCATGAACCGCAGCTGCTGCATCCAGGCCGGGCCTGAAACGTTTACAAACAATGTGCCTTTCTTGAATTTAAATGGATTTGTATGGGTCGATATCTGGGGTCCGACCGCCTTGTTCCAGACATCCAGGATACGGTGATCTACCAGATCCAGAAGTATTTTTCTTTTCTTCAGAACCTTTTGCAGAAAATCTCCCATCTTCTGGAGATTTCTCTGTCGTTTTCCTGATTTTCTTCTCACGTACATGGCTGTATTTTTCGCATAGTTGCCCATCACAGTCAAGGGGGCAATTGATTTTTGTGATCTTTGTGTGCTATGTGATAATCAGTTTTTCCAGTAAAGGCAGGAGGTAAAAATGGGTCTGACGGATCTGATAAAGAGAGTTAAATCTCACCCCGATTACAAGAAAGCGGGGATGATATTGTGTCACAATGGCGTGGTAAGAAGTACATCCAGGGATGGCAAGCCTGTCAGTGAGCTGTTTGTGAAGGCGGACCTGGAACGACTGGAAGAAATCCTGTGTGAGACGAAAAAGCGCGAGGGGATTATAGAGGCGCTCGCGCAGGTGCGGGAGGGGAGACTTCTCCCCGGCGATGATGTTATGCTGGTCGTGGTTGCCGGTGATTTCAGGGATAATGTGTTCCCGGCGCTCATAGACACGGTGGAGGCTATAAAGAGCGAAGTTACGAAAAAAACAGAGGTGTGAGGTTGCGGAATATCTGCTCTGCTCGCAACTCGTAACTCCAAACCTGTGCCACACAGGAGGGTGATGGTATGAAGAATTCTCGCTTGGATATCAGAAAAATCTTCGATGCCGGTCTGAAGGCCGCGGATCCCGGTGAGGCGATCAGGCACGCCGTGAAACTCACAGGAAAGCGGTTGTTGGTCGGCGACAGGGAGTACGATCCGGGTGCATTTGACAGGGTTGTGGTTGTCGGCGCCGGCAAGGCGGCTGCGAGCATGGCCTCCGCGCTTGAGGACATCCTGGGTTCATATATAACGGGGGGTATGATAACCACAAAATATGGCCATGGACTCGCCCTGAATGTTGTTTCTGTGACGGAGGCCGGGCATCCTATCCCTGACGAATCTGGTGTTCGCGGTTCCGAACGCATCCTGGGTCTGCTTGAAGGTGCCGGCGAAAAGGATCTTGTCCTGTGTGTCATATCGGGAGGGGGCTCGGCGCTTCTACCCATGCCTGTTTCTGGCATCTCTCTTCACGATAAACAGAAAACCACGCAGGCCCTTCTGGACTGTGGAGCCGATATACATGAAATCAACACCATAAGAAAGCATATTTCCGGGATAAAGGGCGGGAGGCTCGCGGAGGCGACATTCCCGGCGACGCTTGTTACGCTTATACTCTCGGACGTTACAGGTGATGATCTTGACGCGATCGCATCCGGTCCGACTGTTCCTGACAGAAGCACCTTCGGGGATTGCATGGCGATAGTGGATAAGTACGATCTTGTAGAAAAACTGCCCCTTTCGGTGATCTCGTATCTTAAAAATGGAGTTCAGGGGCGAGAGCCTGAAACACCCAAACCGGGAGACAGGGTTTTTGACAGGACACTTGCGCTTATCACAGGCAGCTGCGCTCTCTCAGTCTCTTCCGCGAAACAGAAAGCTGTTGAGCTTGGATATAACGCTATAATACTTTCTTCGTGCATAGAGGGAGAAACCAGGGATGTGGCAAAGGTCCATGCGGCCATTGCCAAAGAGATACTGAAATCCGGTAATCCTGTTTCAATACCGGGGTGTGTTATCTCCGGCGGTGAAACGACAGTGACTATACACGGGGATGGCCTTGGCGGACGGAATATGGAATTTGTGCTTGCCGCAGCCATTGAGATAGACGGGCTTGGCGGCATTACCCTTTTGAGTGGCGGCACAGATGGAACGGACGGACCCACAGACTCGGCAGGGGCAATCGCCGATGGCTCAACCGTGCGGACAGCCCGGGGCAGGGGACTCGACCCGGCAGCCTATCTCAGTAACAACGATTCCTATCACTTTTTCGAGGCAACCGGGGATCTCCTGATGACCGGGCCAACCATGACTAACGTTATGGACTTGAGGATTTTTCTGGTAATGTAGTACCGTTTTCAGTTACCAGTTATCGGTTAACAACCGGAAACTGTAAACTGACCCCTGACCCCTGTTATCCCATGGCTTCCTTCAGTACCCCCTCGATCAGCTTACGTATGGCAGCGAGACCCTCTTCTGTCTTCGATTCAAAACGCAGGACCAGTACAGGCTGCGTGTTTGACGCCCTTACGAGGCCCCATCCGTCTTTGAACTGCACACGCACACCGTCAATGTCGATGACATCGTAATCCGCCGCAAACCGGTCTTTAATCTTTTCAACTACCTGAAACTTTACGTCGTCAGGGCAATCCACCCTTATCTCGGGGGTGTTGAAGGTGTGCGGAACGTCCGAGAGGAGCTCGCTGAGTTTCTGCCCCGTCAGGGACAGGATTTCAAGGAGTCTTGCCGAAGCGTAAATGGCGTCGTCATAACCGAAATAGCGATCCGCGAAGAAGATGTGGCCGCTCATTTCTCCCGCCAGCAGGGCATTCTCTTCCTTCATTTTGCTCTTGATAAGCGAATGTCCCGCCTTCCACATTATACCCCTGCCGCCATTTTTCTCCACATCGTCATAGAGCGTTTGGGAACACTTGACCTCGCCTATAATTGCCGCCCCTGGATTTTCCTTCAGTATGAATCTTGAGAACAACAACAGGAGTTCGTCTCCACGTATTATTTTCCCGTTGCCGGTTATGACGCCTATCCTGTCCGCGTCGCCGTCGTAGGCGATTCCCATATCCGCCTTTTTCTCTTTTACAAGCGATATAAGCCCTGTGAGGTTTTCTTCAATGGTCGGATCGGGAAAGTGGTTGGGGAAATGGCCGTCCATATCGCAGTAGAGTGGAATTGTATCACACCCAAATCTTTCAAACAGGGGCAGGGCGAAAAATCCACCCACACCGTTGCCCGCGTCCACAATTACCTTTAATCCATTTTTTATCTTTACATTATTGAATATATAATCCTGGTAGTCCGCTGTAATGTCGATCTGTTTAACCGTTCCCTTTCCCGACGCGTAACGGCCGCCTTCCATTATGATTCTCAATTCTTGTATGCTTTCACCATAGATTGTGTCAGGACCAATACATATCTTGAATCCGTTGAATTCAGGAGGGTTATGGCTTCCTGTTATCATGATTCCGCCGCCGGTCTCCAGGTGTCTGATGGAGTAATAGAGGATGGGCGTGGCGCAAAGGCCTATATCGATCACATCGATACCGGTTGAAAGAATCCCCTCTGTGATTGTAATTAGATATTCTTCGGAGCTCAAACGGCAATCCCTTCCAACGGTCATGACCTTCACCTTCCGTTCTTTCCCATACGTGCCTATGGCTCTTCCCAGGTCATAGACGAAGTCATGATTCAGATCCTCCCCGACGATTCCCCTGACATCATATTCCCTGAATACCTGCGGATTCATATTGTTTCTCCTGTAAAGTTTGATGCTCTGACTAATACCATATATGCTGGACTCAGGCAATAAACGTTCTTCGATATCTGTTGACACCTGTTTCAGGCCGTGTTAGATTCGGGCAAAATTACAGAAGAGTTACTGGGGGTGGATTTATGGGCTGGCAGGATAATGATGGAAACCCATGGGGTGGTCGAAAGTCGCCTGATTTAAAAGAGGCGATTGAAAAGATCAAAAAGGCGATTCCCTTCAAAATTCCCTTTGGCGGGAAATTCGGGTTGATTCCCGTGATAGTTGTGGTCTTGCTGATCCTCTGGCTTGCGTCCGGAATCTATTTTGTCGCTCCTGACGAGGTCGGTGTGGTCAAAAGATTTGGCAAGGCGGTGCGCACCACTACACCGGGTCCTCACTATCACGCCCCGGCGCCGGTGGAAACAGTTATGAAGCCGAGGGTGACGCAGGTGCAGAGAATAGAAATAGGGTTCAGGACCATAGGAGACAGACAGCTCGGAAGATTCAGAGCGGTAACAAATGAAAGCCTGATGCTTACAAGAGCGGAAAACATAGTTAACCTGACCTTTATTGTTCAGTACAAGATAAAAGACGCGGCAGCATATCTGTTTAATGTGAAAGATCAGGACAAAACAGTAAAGGATGCCGCAGAGGCCGCTATGCGCGAAACAGTCGGAGAAAGCGCAATTGATGATATTCTGACTACAGGCAAGTTCAAAGTCCAGCAGGATACAAAGGCGATTCTCCAGCAGATATTGGATGAGTACGACGCGGGGATACATATAGTGGCCGTTCAGCTTCAGGATGTTCACCCCCCGGATGAGGTTATGGCGGCCTTTAAGGATGTCGCCAGCGCGAAGGAAGACAAGGCCAAGATGGTAAATGACGCGTACGGGTATAGTAATGAAATACTTCCTAAGGCAAAAGGCAAGTCATCTCAGATTGTCAATGACGCCATAGCTTATAAGGAATCCAAAATCATCTCTGCTGAAGGTGATGCAAGCAGGTTCCTGCAGATACTCTCGCAGTACAGAACGGCCCAGGAAGTAACAAAGAAAAGGCTGTATATCGAGATGATGGAGGAGATTCTTCCGGAAATTGACAAGGTTTTAGTCGCGGAGAGGATAGGGAAGAATATGTTGCCCCATCTGTCGCTTGGCAGAGAGATTGGTAAAGAGACAAACACGAAGTAGCAAGAGATTTGGAGGCTGATAATGAAAATAAAAGGAAAGATAGGTATAATCGCTGGGCTGGTCGTTATTTTTGTTGTGTCTCTTGCGGTTTTTACCGTCGATCAGACGCAGCAGGCGATTGTCATACAACTGGGGAAACCGCTGCAAGGAATAAACGGTCCAGGTCTTCACTTCAAGGTGCCCCTTATCCAACAGGTGATGAACTTTGAGAAAAGGATACTGGTATATGACGCATCTCCAACCGAGATACTTACAAAGGATAAAAAGAATCTCGTCGTGGACAACTATACGAAATGGGCCATTGACAATCCGCTGAAGTTTTATACCACTGTAATAAACGAAAACGGCGCTCAGGCGAGGCTGGACGATATTGTGTACGCGCAGCTAAGGGTTGAACTGGGCCAGCATAATTTGTCGGATATTGTGTCTGAAACCCGGGACGCGCTTATGACGAAGGTAACGGAAAAATCGGCCGAGCGTGCCAAAGACTATGGCATACGTGTCGTGGATGTGAGGATAAAACGGGCCGATCTGCCTGAACAGAATGAGAAGCACGTATTCGGGCGAATGAAGGCTGAAAGGGAAAGACAGGCAAAACAGTACCGTTCAGAGGGCGAGGAAGAATCCAAGAAAATTACGGCAAAAGCGGATATGGAGAGGACGATCATACTGGCAAAGGCCTACAAGGAATCCGAGCAACTGAAGGGCGAAGGAGATGCCGGGGCGGTAAAAATTTACGCCGACGCGTACCAGAAAGACCTGGGATTCTATGAATTTATCAGGAGCCTTGAGGCGTATAAGATAGCCCTCAAAGCGGATACAAAACTGATTATCAATCTGGACGCGCCGTTTTTTAAGTATATGAACTGACAAATTTTTCTTGACTTTATCGCGTTTTAATTTTATTGAGTCGCAAAACTGGTAAGGATAGTGGAGAAAATGGGAAACGTTATCTGCAAACAGACAGGCGGGTTTTTTAGCTTTTTTGGTTTTTTTGAGGAGGTCTGCCTTCTGAGCTCTTGACGTAGATATGAGCCGTGGGCAGACCGAGCGACTGCCCACGGCTTTTTTATTTAAAGGCCGTGGAATTAATTCCACGGCCTTTTTTATTTTGAAAGGAGGAACAAACAATGCGCAAAATATGTTGTATCATCACAGGTCTTGTTGTCATTCTAAGTATGATCCCGGTATCGTATGCAAAGACGATAAAGGTGGGAGCGGCGATCAACCTGACCGGTCCGGCGTCCACATGGGGACAATTTCATGCAAAGGGTCAACAGGATTATTTCAGTTATGTAAATGAAGTAAAGGGGGGCGTGGATGGAAACAAGATAGAGATGAAGCTCGTGGATACCATGTACAAGGTTACCGAGGCGGTTGCGGCTGTCAGAAAATTTGCCGTCAGCGACAAGGTAGATATGATTGCCACCTGGGGCGCGGGTGAAGGACTCGCGGCGAAACCTATTGTGCAAAAATATAAGATACCCACAATAAATTACTCCACAAGCTGGGAAATCCTCAACGAACCGGTCGATTATATGTATCTGCCCTTCGGAAGCTACCGCATGGATTGTTACGCGGTTCTGGAGTACATCCGTGCAACACACAAAGGCAAAGATGCACCCAAGGTTGGTCTTCTGACATACAATAACGCCTATGGACGTTCCATACACGAACCGAGCAGAGAGTACGCCGGGAAGCATAATATAGACATTGTCACGATTGAAGAATTTCCTCCGAGAACTCTTGACCTGACAACTGAATTGTTGCGTCTGAAAAAAAGCGGAGCGGAATATGTCTTCATGCAGATGCTTCCCGCGGCGATAATCACAACTTTTAAATGTGCCGACAGGATAGATTACAAGCCGGAATTTTTCGGAACATGGACATCTACCGATCCCGATTTCTTCAATATGGGCAAGGGTCTAATCAGGGATCGCCTTAAGATACAGTTCCCCGGCGGCCTGCCTGTTGATAAAACCGCGGGCATAAAGATCATGGAAGAGCTATGGACGCGTTATAAGACCGTTGACAAGTTTGACGCGTCTTACTGGGAGGGCGTTGCAGTAGGAATGATTATGGAAAGGGCCTTCATCCGCGCCAATGAAAAATATGGAAAAATAACAAGAAAAACGATAAACATGGCGATGGAATCCTTCTCAAATGAAGATTTCGGGGGACTTGTGCCCAACATTACCTATACGAAAACAGATCATGAGGGTTCATTCAAAGGGAGAATTGTCAGGGTTTCTGAAGATGGAACATATATTCCCGTTACTGACTTTTTTGTTCCCGGGAAAGAAGCGATACAGATTCTGGAGAAAAAATGAAGGCTTTTCGCGGGCAGCCTGACATATTCAAGTCAATATCCGGTAATGGGAAACTCGCCGATCTGGAAGTGACCTCTCTTACCCTTAGCTTCGGAGGTGTTATGGCTTTGAACGACATCAACTTCGAGGTTAAGACCGGAGAATTGTACGCGATTATAGGACCAAACGGTGCCGGAAAGACAAGCCTCCTGAACTGCCTTACCGGGTTTTACAGGCCGCAGGCGGGCAGGATACTATTCAACAAAAAGGATATAACAAATCTCCCGACGCACAAACTTATAAGTAGCGGCGTCGGGAGAACGTTCCAGAATATTGAGCTGTTCCCCGGTATGACAGTTTTGTCCAATATGCTCCTGGCGCGCCATATTCATTGCGGCTACGGATTGGGCAGAGCGCTTCTTTTCATGGGCGGCGTCAGAAGAGAAGAGGTCAGACACCGCTCTGTCGTAGAGGAGTTGATCGACTTTCTGGAAATGCAGGCCATCCGTAAAAAGCCTGTGGGATCATTGCCTTATGGACTCAGGAAGAGGGTTGAGCTTGGCCGGGCGCTGGCGCTTGAACCAAAACTTCTGGTTCTGGACGAGCCTTTCGCCGGGATGAACCTTGAAGAGAAGGAAGATATGGTGAGATTCCTGACCGAATTGAACAGGGATTGGGGACAGACGATGATACTCGTTGAGCACGATATGTCTATTGTGATGAGTATATCGAACCGTGTAATGGTTTTAAATTTCGGAGATAAACTGGCCGAGGGGACGCCTGAAGCAATACAGAATGATCCGGAAGTTATCAGGGCGTATCTGGGAGATCCACAATGAACCCGAAACCCGAAGCTCAAGACTCGAAACCTTCAAAAGGGGATACGCCCGTAACCGGCCTCACACTTCCGCAGATCCTGTTGAAACATGCGGAAGAATTCGGAGGACGCACCTCGATTCGTGAGAAAGCATATGGCATATGGCAGTCATACAGCTGGAGTGACTATCTGGAATATTCGAAGAAAGTGGGTCTGGGCCTCAGTGCTCTCGGTCTGAAACGGGGCGATAATATTGGTATTATCATGGACAATCACCCTGAATGGTTATTCAGTCAATTGGGAGGGCAGTCCCTTGGCGCTGTTACTCTGAACCTGTTTACCTCCGCGGTGAGCGATGAGATGGCCGGCACCCTTAATCGAATTCAAGCCGCATACGTAATTGTAGAGGATCAGGAGCAGACGGATAAGCTGTTGGAAATACGTGACAGGCTTACCCATGTGAAGAAGGTCATATATACCGACCGGACGGGCATGAGCTCTTATCGCGACGACGAGTGGCTTATGAGCTTTGCCGACCTGCTGGAGGCAGGCGAAAAGCTGGACAAAGAGCAGCCGGAATTGTTTGCCCGTGAGGCATGGAAGGGGAGACCGGACGACATTGCCCTGATGATAATGACTTCGGGGACGACCGGCATCTCCAAACTGGCGATGCTGTCGCACATCAATTTTACAGAGATGGCTGCAAGCTGGCTGGAAACAATCCCCGCGGGTATGACCGCGGACTGGTTGTCAATCTCCCCCCCGGCATGGATAGTCGATCAGATGTGGGGGACAGGTGTGGCCCTGGCCGGCGGTATGACGATGAACTTTCCTGAGACCCGGGAAACGGTTCTCGAAGATTTCCGCGAATTAGGTCCAAATATACTTATTACATCATCCAGGTTCTGGGAGGATCTTGCCTCTACCATTCGCGTAAAAATGGGCGATGCCGGTCTGATAAGAAGGAAGCTCTTTCATCTGGCGGAGAATATTGGCGGCAGGATCGTTGATCTGGAATCACAGGGAAAATCACCCGGTCCGGGTCTCAGTCTCGCCCGATGGATGGCTTCTGTTATCATCTTTCGCCCGCTTCTGGACCGGATTGGCTGCGCCGGGTTTTACAGCGCGTATACGGGAGGACATCCGATAAGTCCGGATGTGATAAGGTTCTTTCGCTCGCTGGGTCTGAATCTCAAACAATGTTACGGTCTTACAGAATCTGGTGGAATATTCCAGGTCCAGCCCGATAATGAAGTCAAGGCCGAAACGGTTGGCAAGCCTTTATCCGGTATGGATGTGAAGATTTCGGATGATCAGGAGGTCTTTCTGTCAAGCAAAACGGTGTTCAGGGGATATTATAACGATTTTGAGGCCACAGAGACTGCGTTTGAGGAGGGCTGGCTCCGGACTGGAGATGCCGGATATATTGATGATGACGATCACCTTGTTATTATAGGGCGCAGAGAGGAGATCATCAGAAACAAACAGGGAAAGGCCTTTTCTCCTGATTTTATAGAGACACGTCTGAAATTCAGTCCATACATAAGAGAGGCGGTAACCTTTGGCGAAGGGCGCCCATACATAACTGCGCTGATAAACATCGATATGGGTAATGTCGGAAACTGGGCCGAAGAGAGAATGATACCCTACACAACATATACCGATCTCTCACAACAGGCAGAGGTAGAAAAGCTGGTGCACATGGAGGTTGGAAAGGTTAATGAGAAGTTGCCGGATGCCATGAAGGTGCGCAAGTGTATACTCCTCTACAAACTTCTCGACGCGGATGACGAAGAGCTGACAAGGACAGGCAAGGTGCGCAGGAAATTTGTCTACGGACTCTATCTGAAGCTTATAACCGCCATGTATGAGGGTAAAAAAGACCTGGATGTAAAAACAACGATACGTTACCGGAACGGGCAGGTCGGCACACTGGAAACCAGGGTCCGTATATTAGAGCTTTAAGGTAAAGAGTGAAGGGTAGTGAGTAACCCTTCGGATTATAATTAGATATTACAGAGAGGTTTGTTATATGGAATTTTTCGTCCAGCTTTTGGTAAACGGGCTAAGTATAGGTTTTCTCTATGGCCTGGCAGCCATGGGATTTGTAATGATCTTCAAATCTTCCAGTGTGTTAAATTTTGCGCATGGGGAGTTGATGGCCCTGGGGGCATTTATATTCCTGGCCATGATTACCTGGGCAGGGCTGCCTGTCTATCTGGCCTTTCCCCTGGCCCTTGCCGGGTGTTTTGTGCTTGGATTTGTGGTTGAACGTCTCTTCCTGCGTCCGTTGATCGGTGAGCCTCTTATCTATGTTATCATGCTGACAGTGGGGCTGGCTTCCATATTCAAGGGGATAATGCTTTTTATATGGGGTGGAAACCTTTACACCTTTCCGGACTTTCTTCCCGCAGGCCTTGCCATCCACTGGAAGAGTATAAACATACCACCGGTTTATGTAGTATCGATCGCTATCGGCCTGATATTTCTCATACTTTTTGGACTCTTTTTCAAATATTCCTCCCAGGGTATCTATATGAGGTCGGTTGCGGACAACCAGCCAGCCGCTCTTTCTCTGGGGGTTCACGTAAGAAAGGTGTTCGCCCTGTCCTGGGCTATTGCGGCCCTCGTGGCGGGAATGAGCGGGATTGTTCTTGGCATTATCAACGGGATTAACGTTCATGACCTCTCTTCCATAGGGTTAAAGGTCTTTCCGGTGGTTATACTCGGCGGTCTGGACAGTATTGGAGGGGCGGTTATCGGGGGGATCATTATCGGCCTTCTGGAAACCTTCACAGGCGGGTACCTCTCTACTTCGCTGCGGGATGTAGTTCCTTACATGGCCCTTGTCTTTATATTGATGGTAAAACCCTATGGCCTTTTCGGCCTGGTAGAGATTGAAAGGGTCTGATGAGAAAATTACGGTTTCACCCATGTGGGAACTTTAATGAGAGATACGAGCAGGAGCTTACGATCTTCGAAACGGATTTCGGCCGGGCGTCCCTTGCGGTGGGACTTATAATCCTGTTCGCTGTGGTTCCTTATGCGAGTGGACCGTACCTTCTCTATATCATCAACATGGTCGCAATCACCGCCATAGCGGCAATCGGCCTGAACATACTGACGGGGTTTACCGGACAGCTTTCCCTCGGGCACGGGGCCTTCATCGGGGTGGGCGCCTACGCGGCCGCCATACTCTCAACAAAGGCGGGGATTCCCTTTATTCTTGCCGTGCCCTTCGCGGGATTGATAACCGCCATGGTGGGGGTACTCTTCGGCCTGCCTTCCGGAAGATTGAAGGGCCTGTATCTCACGATTGCAACCCTCGCGGGACAGTTTATCATCGAATATCTTCTTGTCCACTGGGAAGGGCTTACAGAGGGAACCATGGGGATTGTGCTTCCAGGGATATCCATATTTGGGGTAGCGCTTAACAGTGACATAAGCTTTTTCTATATCGCATATACCTGCCTGATTGTGATGATCTTGTTTGCCGTTAATCTCATGAGGACGAGTTATGGTAGGGCATTCATAGCGATACGCGACAATGACCGGGCCGCCGAGGGAATGGGTATCCCGATATTCCCCTATAAACTTTTATCATTCGGGATAAGTTCCTTCTACGCCGGAATAGCCGGCGCCCTGTGGGCATATTACATGATCAGCATCACAACCGAACCTTTTAATCTGGGGCTTTCTGTGGAATATATAGCGATGATTATCATAGGTGGATTGGGGAGTATCTCCGGCGCCATTTATGGAGCGCTGTTTATTACAGGGTTGAACGAAGGATTGCGGTGGCTGGCTGATATACTAATGGGTATTGACATGCTCAGCAAAGCGGGATTTTCAATGGCGCCTTTGCGTGAATTGGCGTTTGGATCGGCAATAGTCCTCTTTATTCTGCTTGAACCGAGGGGCCTCGCCGAAGTATGGCGCATTATTCGTTCCAATTTCAGGCTCTGGCCGTTCTCATATTAATAATTTCGTTAACGCGCTTATCCCGTTTATCGGGGTTAGGAGCCGGGATAAAGAAGAGGTAGTTATGGCAGATGGTGTTTTGCTTCAGTTGAATAATATAAGTGTAGTTTATTCAGATGTTATACAGGTACTGAAAGGTGTTTCGCTTTCTGTTACAGAGAATCATATTGTATCCCTCCTCGGCAGCAACGGGGCCGGAAAGACTACAACCCTGAAAGCCATTTCGGGACTTCTTAAGACGGAGAATGGGAAGGTTACAGATGGCGATATTGTGTACCGGGAAAAATCCATTCAGAATTCCCCTCCGGAAACGATTACCAGGCAGGGTATCATTCAGGTGCTTGAGGGGAGACAACCTTTCAAGTATTTGACGATAGAAGAGAATTTGAGAGTGGGCACGGCCACACGCTGGGGCAAACCCTATAAAAAGGATCTGGCCTTGATATATGATTACTTCCCGCCACTGAAAGAGCGAAGAAAAGCCCTGGCCGGTTATTGTAGCGGGGGTGAACTCCAGATGCTTGTTATGGGACGCGCCCTGATGGCGCACCCCCAACTCCTCCTTCTGGACGAACCGTCTCTGGGGCTTGCCCCACTGGTGGTCATGGAAATATTTCGCATTATAGAGAGAATAAACAAAGAACAGGGGACAACAATTATCCTGGTGGAGCAGAATGCGAGCATGGCGCTTAAGATAGCTCACTATGGTTATATCATGGAAAATGGCAAGATCGTCATGGAAGGATCTTCCGCTGATCTCAAAGAAAACCCCGATATAAAGGAGTTTTATCTTGGAATGGGGGCATCCGGCGACGCGAAATCATACAGAGACGTAAAATCTTACAAGAGACGCAAGCGGTGGTTATAAGAAGCTAAAAGCTGTACGCTGTAAGGGAAGGAGGAGGGTTGTATGGGGGTTTTTTTTGATGATATGGAAATCAGATCAACGCTGCGCAGAGAAGAGGACGACAATCTGAAATTATCATCGATGGTTGACTCAGGCTACAGGCATTCCAAAAGGGTCAGAGAAATGCTGGACAGGCTTGGGCTGAAGCCGTCGGATATCGTTTCAACAGGCGATCTTGAAAAATTGCCTGTAATCTCAAGGGAAAAGGTGGTCGAACTGGAACAGCGCGAGCCCCCTTTCGGAGGATTCTGTGGTGAAAATACCGATATAAACAGAATATTTATATCACCGGGACCTGTCTATGAGCCGCACCTCGGAGAGAATGAACTGTGGGGCAGGGGCTATTTCGCGGCTGGTTTCCGTAAGGGGGATCGAGTGCTCAATACCTTCTCGTATCATATGGTAGCCGCCGGTCTGACATTTCATGAAGGTCTCAGGGCTGCCGGAGCTACTGTAATTCCGTCGGGGACGGCGGGTACAGAGACACAGGTTCAGTTGATTCGGGACCTTGGAATTACCGGATATACTGGCACTCCAAGCTTTTTAAACGCTATTATCAACAAAGCGGAAGAGATGGGATATGATTTTAAAAAAGATTTTAGTCTTCGAAGGGCATGTTTTGTGGCGGAACCCCTTCAGCCGTCACTCAGGATAAAATTTGAAGAGGAATATGGAATAGATACCTATCAGATGTATGGCGCTACAGAGGTTGGAGACATAGCATACGAATGCTCCGAAAAGGCCGGGTGGCATATCTGCGAGGATGTAATTGTCGAAATCGTGGATCCATCCACAGGCAGGTGTGTAGAACCGGGACAACTGGGTGAGGTAGTAGTAACCAGACTGAATTACATATTCTTTTTGTTGAGGTTCGGGACAGGAGACCTGTCAAGTATTGTGGAGAGTGACTGCCCCTGTGGAAGAACATCCCGCAGGCTGAGTGGCATTTCCGGAAGGGTAGGCGACGCGGTCAAGGTCAGGGGAATGTTTGTCACGCCGGGCCAGCTTGCAAGGGTAGGGGAGGCGTTCCCGAGAGTCAGATTTCAGGTGGTTGTAACAAGGGAATCTTACAGAGATTTCCTGACTGTTGAGATAGTGAGTGATGAACATTATAAAGCCATTGACGTCGGCCGTTTCAGAGATGTATTCAACGAGATTTGTGCCGTCAAGATAGACAGGATTGAAACCCGACTTATCGGGACAGGCCAGGACAAGCAGGAATACGAGGAGGGCAAGCCCATTATTGATAAGAGAGAATGGAAATAGGATCAGGGCGCTGACGCGTCCTTCATCTTGAGCTGGATGCCGCTCTTTCCGTTCCAGCGGTTTATCTGGGGAGTAAAGACTATATCTACAGTTGATCCGGAAAGAAGATCGGAAAAATGCCCCCCGTTGAACCATATGGTATCGTAGCTCGCACGTTCTCCAATTGCGCGCATTTTCAGGTGATTGTTTCCGACTGTCGCAGGGAATGATATCTTTATATTTTTCGCGCAGAGGACGGGTTCGGGGTTCATGCTTCCAAAGGGGGCCAGCATTTCGATCTGAGAGATGAGATTGTAGTCTATTTCCTTCAGACCGCACAGGGCATCTATGGCAGTCTCCGGAATTGGCCTTTCATCGCCGATATCTTCACTCACCGTCCTGCTCAATTTCTTAGAGAATTCTCCTATATCTTCCTCTCTTATGGAGATCCCGGCCGCGTATCTGTGGCCGCCATATGAAAGGAGCAGGGAAGAACATTTCTCAAGCCCGGCATACAGATTGAATTCAGGGGTGCTCCTGCCAGATCCTTTTCCGATACCATCTTTTATGCTAATCAGTATGGCGGGCCCGTAATACCTGTCCACAAGTTTTGAGGCCACGATGCCTATGACGCCAGGGTGCCATTTGTGAGACGCAAGAACAAAGGAGTTTACCTTATCAATATCAATGTTTGTGCTTATGTCATCAAGTATCTCATTAAGTATGACCTTTTCCATTTCCTGACGTTTTTTATTGTATGAGTCGAGGCGTAGAGCAAGTATTGCAGCTTTGTCTCCATCCTCTGTCAGGAGCAGCTCGACAGCGTCTTCAGGGGCGCCGATTCTGCCCGCGGCATTGATTCGGGGAATGAGTCTGAATGCCGCCGACTCGGAGCTGACGGTTTCATTTTCCATATTGCTTACCGTCATCAGCGCCTTGAGGCCGACCCTTTCGGTATTGTTCGCCACGCCGAGTCCTATCTTTCCGAGGATTCTGTTTTCGTCGACGAGAGGAACAACGTCACCTATGGTTCCGATGGCAACCAGATCCAGATATTTCATGAGATTCGGGCATTTTATGTCTTTCCAGAAGCCCAGATCGCGGAGTCTTCCGCGGAGGGCAATCAGTAAATTGAAGGCGACTCCCACTCCGGCGAGAGATTTGAAGGGAAAGGAACAATCACCGCGATGGGGGTTGATTACAGCGCTACAGGCGGGCAGGATATCGGGAACCTCATGGTGGTCTGTTACTATAACATCAATGCCCGAGGACACCGCATAGGCTATTTCTTCATGGTTGGAGATGCCGCAGTCCACGGTTATTATAAGTTTCGTTCCATCTTTCCTGAATTGGTCGATTGCCGCTTTGCTGAGACCATATCCCTCTTCAATTCTTCCCGGGATATAATATGTTACATCATCGTGGATTTCCCTGAGAAATTTCACGAGAATTACCGTGGATGTTATGCCGTCCGCGTCGTAATCGCCATAGACGACAATTTTTTCTTTTCCGGAGATTGCTTCCACTATCCTGTCGACACCGCTTTCCATGTCTTTCAAAAGAAGGGGATTGTGCAGTTGTTTCAGGGAAGGGAACAGAAATTCCTTGGCATCATCAGTGGTCGTTATGCCTCGGTTGATCAATATCTGTGATACAACAGGGCTGATTTCCAGCTCCCTGGTCAGGAGAGATTGGGCCTCTGCGTTGGTGTCCGGAAATTTCCAGCGGGTGATTGGCAGCATGTTTTTCCTGTCACGATCAGATTAGATTTGGAATATAGTTAAGGCGCCGCACCATGTCAAGGAGGGATTTATTTCTTGATGTTTTAAAGGTTGAATGCTACCACACAGTACATGAAAGAAGGAGGTGTAATAAAGAGGAACCTGAGATTGGAACGCAGAGATATTGCGTATATCAAATATATTCTGGAAGGGTATGAAGGGCTCGCGACTATTACAACCGTCGACAGAGACAAATCGGTGATACAGTTTTCCATATTACCCGATTTCGCCTCCGATGTTGACGGAATACTTGAGGCCTTAAAAAGAGAAATAGATATCTATGAGATTGATGAAGGAGAAAAATAATAATGAAAAGATTACACATTTGTTTTTTGATCATGCTGTTTGTTCCTTTTATTCTGGGTATGGGCTCTTCTATTACAGGTGATGATTCTCCGGACAGGATTCCCGTTACTGAAAAGAAGTTCAGCGCCACCTTTGTTGATCAGATGGATATCGTTACCAGGTGCACAGATGTAAGCATAGAGGGGAAGACCTTTATTGAGGGAATGAAGGGAGAGGGTACCTACACGATCCCCTTTGAAGAAATTAAAAGCGTCAGCTTCTTTTTGAAAGATGGGAAGCTTAAGGGTTTGATGCTCCTGAGAAACGACAGCAGAGATGAACTGATCCTCAATAAAGATTACAAGGTGTATGGCAGGACAGGCCACGGAACATTTCAGATAGGTGTTTCGGGTCTTAAGAAGATGATAATGGGTGAATAGTTCTGAGACAACAGAACGGAGGTATTCGCCTGGCAGTTGTCAGGCGAATACATGATGTAATTATTAAACGGCCTTTTTAACGGCTCCGGAACGCAGGCACCGGGTACAGACCTTCATTCTCTTTACTGCTCCGGTCTTTGGATTCACAATGCGCAGTTTCTGAAGATTGGGATACCAGACCTTCTTTGTTTTGTTATGCGCGTGACTTACACTGTTTCCTGTTAAAGGTCCTTTGCCGCAGACCTCACAAAATCGAGACATAATAAACTCCTTTCAAGAAAATCAGGCCACTTCCTAAACTATATCCAGGATTTTTGCAAGTATTTTTTTGGCATTGCTTCAGATATCCGCCCTTAAATCCGGCAATCCGAACAGTGGTGCTAATTCTTCATCGATATCGGCTGTCCCGTTGCCTCAAGGACACGCATCCAAAGGTTACCCTCTGTATCTACTTTTCTGCGGAACGCCACCGTTTTAAGCGGCAGGTGGACATATTCTCCATTGAAAAGGCCTACCACCATTCCCGTTTTCCCCGCCATTCCGGCATGCACTGCAAGCTGGCCCAGAAGTTCACAGTATATGCTGTCACTCGCGTTGGCGGGAACGCTTCGTATGATATAACCGGGATCGATATATTTGAGGTTGATTTCCAGTTTCCTCTTTTTAAAGTATTCTTCGGCCCTTGCCTTTAGATATATACCTATATCACTGAGTCTGATATTTCCTGACGCGTCAGTCTGCTTCGAGCCGCTGTCGGCACAAAGTTCCTGTCCGGCGCCTTCCGCTACAAGTATGACGGCATGCTTCCTCTCCTCAAGGCGTTTTTTCAGTGCCTTGAACAGGCCTTTTTCACCCTCCAGATCAAATGGGACCTCGGGTATCAGGGCAAAATTGACGTCATTTTGCGCGAGGGCGGCGTTAAGCACGATATGGCCAGATTCCCTTCCCATTATCTTTACCAGGCCAATTCCCATGGGCGCTCCTTTTGCCTCCACATGGGCGCATTGAATCACATTAACCACCATGGAGATTGCCGTATCAAATCCAAAGGTTTTGTCAATAAGATTCAGGTCATTATCTATGGTCTTGGGTATGCCGATAACGCTTATATCTAAATCTCTTCTGTCGATCTCTTTTGTTATAAGTTCAGCCGCCTTCATTGTGCCGTCTCCGCCTATGCAGAAAAATATATTAATGTTCATCCTGCACAAGGCGTCGACCATTTCCCCAATATCCTGACTTCCACGGGATGAGGAAAGCATGCTTCCACCGAGCGCGTGTATGTCTTTTACAACTTCAGGTGTCAGACTTACCACGTCGTGGCGATATTTCGGTATAAGACCTTGGAAACCATACCTTATACCTGCTACGTTTCTGACACCGTAGCGGTAGTAGAGACCCATTACCACTGCTCTTATTACATCGTTTATCCCCGGGCTCAGGCCGCCGCATGTAACGATGGCGGCTTTTACCTTTGAGGGATCAAAATAGATCATTTTTCTCGGGCCGGCGACTTCAATAGAAGGAGGGATCCCGCCGGCTGTTTGCGTGGAATCAAGGTTATGGAGGTAACGGTCGTAAAGAATGCGTTTGCTATCCGGTGTAAAGTATCCCGATGTAACAGGTGATGGAAGGGCTGGTTTTCCCAGTTCCTGAATCTTGAAGTCAGGCGTTTTTTTCTTCATGTCTAATTTTCCCCCATCGCAAGTCTCGCGGCGTTTGTTCCGGACATAATTTCTCCTTCAAACCCAAGGCCCGGCATAAGTATCCCCCCTGTGAGAAAAACATTCTTCAGGGGGGTCTTGCCGGACAGGAATGTCATGCCGATGACAGACTTTTTCGCCATGTATTTATTATTGATGATTCTGTGGTAATCTCTTGATATATTTATTGACTGCTCTAGATCTATAAAGTCGAGGTTTTCTTTCAGAAAGGGGAGAAATGTCCCCAGATTTTTCAGCATGGATTCCGCGATTTCTTCCAAGTCACTGTTGTTGAACTTTGATGGGGAATTTTTGAGAAAGGTGGTAATGCTCATAGCTCTCTTTCCATCAGGCGCCCGCAGGATATCTCCCTGCTCGCTCGTTTCCAGAAACAGGGGGTTGCCATTCTCGGCGGATTTGGTTTCGTCCGATATAACAACATATACTCCCATCTTTTCCGGGATACATCTGTCATTTACACCAAGATGTATGGTGAATGGATAAAGTGATGGTTTTATCCTGTCATATTTTTTTTTGAATACTGAAAGACCTCTGTTTTCCTCCAGCAGAGAAGCAAATTTTTCATATTTTGTGCTTACTATTATATTTTTACCATAGAGGGCAGGCATATCATTGCCTTCCGTTTTCACGTCAATCTTGATAACCCTTTCCGTGTCCAGTGTCAGCGTGGAACACCTTTCTATAACGCCCCCATCTGCCTCGAATTTTTTTTTCAGTTTTGCCATTAAATAATGTTTGCCCCCCTCAGGGTAAGAGAGTCCATTTAAAGACAGAAAAAGCGTTTTTGCGAAGGAAATTGGACTTATGTCGCGAGAGTCAAGGTTTGACAGGAGAAGAAGCTGAGCCTCCAATATCTTCTTTAGCAGAGGTTTCTCCCGGATATTTTCAAGGCTTGTACCAAAAGCCCTTTTCTTCATCACAATGCCGGGCATATTTCGAAAGAGGTTGATATAATCCCGCGCGGTCTCCGTCTGGAGATGCAGGTTTTTATCGATCAATCCGGACGCAAAGGAAGAGATCTTTTCGATGGAACTATAGAATTTAACCAAATTCTGGCCCTCATCCGGAAATTCACGCTCCATTTCCTTCAGATCCAAATCCATATTACCGAAAAGATCTATTCTGTGATTCTGGAAAATTATCTGCAGTGCGGGGTTCAAAACATGGTCTTCAGGGGTTATACTTAGATGAGACAATAACTGTCTGAAGACTCCGCCTCTGTCCATGCCGGTCCACGGAAGGGGATCAATGTCGAATGTGTAGCCGGACTCCGAGAAGAAATCCGGAACATTATCCATGGTCAGAAGCAGCGCTTTCCTGCCGTGACTTGCTAGAACTACCGCTGCTATAAGAGAGCCCGGATCATTTCCTAATACAATAGTATCATACATAGTTTCATCGCCCGGCTCATAATCGATAGGTCCCGGTTTCCAGTTCGTCCTTAATCCTGTCCGATGATATGACGCGGATGCCTTTCTTTGCAAAGAGGGTCGATGTGACGCCCGATCCTCGTGCGATGGAGCCGTTTTTCTTTATATGGCAAACGCCGCAGGACGGACTTTTCTCTTTCATTATCGCGGTTGAGATTTCCAGTAGTTCCACGAGACGCATCGCCTCGTTTGCTCCTCGCAGGAAAAAGTCAGTAACATCTCTGCCGGAAATATCAATAATCCTTGATCTTCCCTCAAGTACATCCAGGCCATCTCCTCCGATTATCTCGGAGGGAGCGCGTGGTGTCGGGAGTCCTCCGATCTGTTCCGGACAGATGGGCACAAAAAGTTTTCTTAAAGCTGACGAAAGCAGATCTTCATCAGGCCGACTCTCTCCATCATATCTGCAATTGAATCCAAGCAGGCATGCACTTACGATAATCATATTAAAACTTTTCCAGTGGCGGGTTGTGCACGCGCGGTGTTTCCATTGTGCCGGAGTCTTTTATCTGCACCTTCCGCCCGTTAATCTCAAGTCTTCCCTCCGCGTAGAACTGGATTGCCTGAGAATAGATCCTGTGCTCCTCTTTCAATATTCTCTCTTGGAGGATGTCTATCGTGTCATTGTCGTACACTGGAACAACCGCCTGGATAATGATAGGTCCGGTATCGACCCCTTCATCGGCGAAATGGACCGTGCACCCGGAAAACTTTACGCCGTAGTCAAATGCTTTCTGCTGAACATGAAGCCCCTGAAAAGAGGGAAGCAGCGCCGGATGTATATTCATTATCCTTCCGGGAAAAGCCCTCAAGAAAACGGGGGTAAGTATTTTCATAAAGCCTGCCATGATCACAAGATCTAAGGAATGACTTTTTAAAATGGCAACAGCCTCCCGGTCAAATTCCTCCCTTGTGCCGAAATTTTCATGATCGATAACAACCGTCGGTATATTATGGTTTCTTGCCCGCTCCAGTGCCCGAACTTTGGGGACATCACTTATAACCACACGTATAATTGCATCCAGTTTCCCCGACTCTATGTTGTCGATAATGGCTTGCAGGTTGGAACCACTGCCGGATACCAGCACGCCCAGGTTTGTTTTTTTCATTTCTCTACTCGAATGTTACGGCTGGGCTCTCTTCTATCCGGTTTATAATATGACCGATTATGCAGGCTTGTTCTCCAAGCACCTTCAGATGATTAATGACCCCTTTCGAATCCTTCTCCGGAACGATAATTGTCATCCCGATGCCCATGTTAAATACCCTGAACATTTCGGATTCATCAACGTTACCAATATCCTGGATGATTTTAAAGATAGGAGGGGGCGTCCATCTTTTCTTAATTATAGCAACTCCGCAGGATTGAGGTAGTATTCGGGGAATATTTTCTGTAAGTCCACCGCCCGTTATATGAGCTATTCCCCTTATGTTAAAGTTCTTTATAAGATTCAGGACGGTCTTTACGTAGATTTTAGTCGGGCGGAGAAGTTCCACTCCGATGGAATCTTCAAGGCCATCTATATTATCATTGATATCAAGGCCGGCCTGTTCGAACAATACTTTCCGGGCAAGCGAATACCCGTTGCTGTGGATTCCGTTCGATGCCAGACCTATAATACTGTCACCCACCCGGATTTCGGAACCGTCGATAAGCTTGTCGTATTCAACAACGCCTACACAGAAACCCGCCAGGTCATATTCATCATCCTTGTAAAATCCGGGCATTTCGGCGGTTTCGCCGCCTATAAGCGCGCATCCTGCCTCGGCGCAGCCTTTTGCTATGCCTTCAACTATCTGTACACTTGTTTCAAGATTCAGCTTTCCAGTGGCTATATAATCCAGAAAGAAAAGGGGCTCAGCGCCCTGGACGATTAAATCGTTTACGCTCATTGCAACAAGGTCGATACCGATAGTATTGTGTATGTCTATCATATGGGCTATCCTGAGCTTCGTGCCCACCCCATCGGTTGATGAAACAAGCAGGGGATTTTTGTATTTATCGGCATTCAGGTGGAACAGACCCCCGAAATGGCCTATTTCTCCTACAGCTTCCTTGCGCAGAGTAGGCTTTATGAGTGGTTTTATCCTGTCAACAAAGGCAGCGGCCTTGTCGATATCCACACCAGCATCCTTGTATGATGTTTTTTTCTTTGTCATGATATGTTTAATTCCTTTCGAAATCTGATGACGAAACCATTAAATCAAATTTATTAAAAGCCGATAATACTTCTGCTAAACTAACATTGACAGCGTTTCTTGTAAAGGATTTTAGAGGCACATTTATATAGAAACGGAATATAATTCTGCAGATTGCATCGCTACACGAATGTGCAAGGTAAAAGAAGAAAAGGAGACAGCGCAATGGCAGGATGAACTTCGCGCATAATCGGGCAGGATGGTACTATTATCCTGCCCGTCTTTCGTTTGTCAGGCGGGGCGACAATTATATATGATAGAGATCGTCACCCCACACTTTTATCCAGTTATCTTCAATGATTTTCAAGGTCTTCTTGACTGACACCACGCCCAGTATGACAACGGTGATGTTTCCCGTTCCCATGCAGGGGTATATGTAATCAAGATTGACCTTGGAGTCCTTCAAAAGCTTTAAAACAACATTCATTCCACCAGGATGATTCGGCATTTCGCATGCTATAACCTGTTTTGTCTTTATCTTGTATCCCGCGGATTTCAACACATTTACAGCCTTGTCGGGATCGTTGGCAACAAAATAGAACAGACCTTTTTCTTCATGTGTTGTCGCGTAACAACAGGCTATTATGTTGATCCTGTTATCATTCAATATATCACTGATATCAGATAACTGCCCCGGTACGTTGTTCAGCCAGAGCTCGATTTGTTTTACCGTTTTCACCGTGAATCTCCCTTTAGAATATATTCAGCGCCCCTGTCCAGACCCTTGCGATTCAATTTCATTACGCTGGCTTTCCCGCCCTTCACGATTTCTGAAAGCCCGTTCATTATTGAGTCAAGAGATGTTATCTTTGTATGGGCTACAAATGCCCCCAGCATAACCATATTTACAACACGTTCACTGCCCAGATCCTTCGCGATGTCAATGGCAGGTATCCTCATGGCAGTCAGGTCGTTCCTGGTCAGCTCCCTGTCCACATGATTTGAATTGAGGAGGATAACACCACCTTCTCTCATTGCGCCTTCATATTTCAGCAGAGAAGGTTTGTTCATAATTACCGCGAAATCGGGTGAAGACGCTACAGGGGAGAAGATCTCTTCATCCGACACAACGACCGTGCAATTTGCAGTGCCTCCACGCATCTCCGCGCCGTAGGCAGGGAGGTGGGTTACTTCTCTGCCGTCACGCATTGCCGCCACCGCGAAGACATAACCCATCATCAGGACACCCTGTCCACCGAATCCTGCAAAGACAGTTTTCTTCATAAGAGCCAACCCTTTTTAACTTGTTTCGTCTTTTACAATCTTAAGGGGAAATGTCTGCATAACACTGTCATCTGTCCACTTGCAGGCATCTACCGGGGACATCTTCCAGTTGGTAGGGCAGGGAGAAAGAATCTCGACGAGTGAGAACCCAAGACCTGCCATCTGTACCTTGAAGGCTTTTGTAATGGCCTTCTTGGTCTTTCTTATGTTTTTTATGGAATTTACCGCTGTCCGTTCTATATAGACAGCCCCCTTTGTTATTGCCAGCATTTCGCTCAGATTGATAGGAGACCCGTCACGATCTTTATCGCGACCGCCCGGTGTGGTGGTGGAATTCTGGCCGAGCAGGGTCGTGGGAGCCATCTGCCCGCCCGTCATACCGTAGCAACTGTTGTTGACGAAGATAACAGTAATATTTTCACCTCTGTTGGCTGCGTGGATAGTTTCAGCGGTTCCGATAGCAGCTATATCCCCGTCGCCCTGATAGGAAAACACCATTTTGTCAGGGAGAATACGTTTTAACCCGGTAGCCACCGCCGCGCCTCTTCCATGGGGAGCTTCTCCCATATCTATGTCGAGATAGTCATAGGCCAGTACCGCGCAACCGGCCGGGGGAACACAGATTGTTTTTTCTCCTATGTCAAGTTCTTCGATAACTTCAGCTATCAATCGATGAATGATACTGTGCCCGCACCCGGGACAGTAGTGAAACGGCGCCTTCTTTATATATTTTGGTCTTTTAAAGACAACCTTTTCCATCTATCAATCCTCTTCCAGGTGCTGGCGGTAATACAGGCTGCTTACTACTTTGGCTATTTCATCAGGAGTTGAAACAATTCCCCCCGGCCGTCCATAAAAGTGCACGTTGCTTCTTCCCTCCAGGGACAGTTTTACATCGTCCAGCATCTGTCCCGTATTCATCTCAAAGACGAGGAAATCCTTGACGGATCTGCTCATTTCCCTGATGACGCGTTCAGGAAAAGGCCACAGGGTAACAGGCCTTAAAAGACCCACCTTGAGTCCCATTTCACGAGCCCTCTTTATGCCGCCCTTGGCTACCCTTGCGGCAGTTCCGTAAGCGACAACCACAAATCTGGCATCTTCAGTCATATAAGTTTCCGCGTCCGCGATTTCCCTGGAAATAGTCTCGTATTTTCTCGCGAGCTTCCAGTTGTGCTCCTCCATTTCCACCGTGCCTAGAATCAATGACTTGATTATTCTACTTGGCCTTCCATTTGCCCCGTCCAGCACCCATGGTTTGGGAGGCAGTTCAGTGAGATTGACGGGGTCAGGAAAGATAACAGGTTCCATCATCTGGCTCATCATGCCGTCGACCAGGATCATGACAGGTGTCCGGTATCTGTCCGCATATTCAAAGGCTTTTTTTGTTAGATCAGCCATCTCCTGACCGGAGGCCGGAGCCAGAACTATAGTACGATAGTCTCCGTGTCCTCCACCCCTTGTGGCCTGAAAGTAATCTCCCTGGGAGGGTGCTATATTGCCGAGACCCGGCCCACCGCGCATGCTGTTTACGATGACCGCTGGAAGTTCCGATGCCGCCAGAAATGATATACCCTCCTGCTTGAGGCTTATACCCGGGCTGGATGAACTGGTCATTGCCCTCGCTCCCGCCATGGACGCCCCGAGTACCATGTTGATCGAGGCGATTTCACTTTCTGCCTGGATAAAAGTACCATCTTCCAGATTGGCCATTGCGCTGGACATGAATTCCGGGAGCGCATTCTGCGGCGTTATGGGATAGCCCGCGTAAAACCGGCATCCGGCGCGTATGGCTGCCTCACCGATTACCTGACTCCCCCTCATTAACAGCTTTTTATCCACGATAGACCTCTATTGCGATATCGGGGCAGATAACCGCGCACATGGCACAGCCTGTACATTTGCGATCTTCCCCGGCATTTGTTTCCGTGAATTCGGCAGGATAATACCCCTTTTCGTTTAATTCAGCAGAAATGACAATAAGTTCGCTCGGACATACCGACATGCAGAGATAACATCCCTTGCACAGTTTACTGTCGATTACTATTCTACCCTTTTTTGGTTTTATAGTCATAAACTTTGCTCAAATTGAATGCTGTTATGCTGGATTTTAATACAGGCGTTGTTATGTATGTCTCCGCCCTGATTTTGTCAAGGGTTATGAGCATAATTATTCCATAAAAAATTAATTATTACCCTGTGCCGACCGCAACCGTTTTATTTACTCTGCTATACTCTGAAAAATCCGCGGAACAATTGTCAGGCCCGAGGAGATTTTCCATATCTGCCGGAGAAAAAGAACAGAAACGAAACAGATGTTCCTCCAGGGTTTTTGTTTTCTCCCAGAGCATCCGGATATATTCCCTGCGCTTTGGCTCTATTCCATATCTTTCCATAATGTAATCTATTCGTTGCGCGAGGGTTGCCACTTTGTCGTGAACCACGCGTTTGTCCGCGTAATTAACCACATCCGCTTCTGTCGGGCTGTCGGAGGCAAAATACTCGTCCAGAAGAACATGTTGTCCGACGATGTCTCCAACCTCGGGGTAACCCAGGCTTATGAGTAACTGTTTTCCAGTCTGCGCGTGATTTTCATGGGTCTCTATGCTTCTTGTTTTGGTTATATCGTGCAGCAATGCGGCTGCCTGGACAAGGTCCGGGTTGAGATCTGACTTAAGGGAGCTCGCGAGGAACATGGCTACGCGGCAGACCTGAAGAGAATGGGCCACGATATGGTCCATCATTTTCATTTTGTACATGATGTAATAGCATTCCTGCCGCGTTGGTATTCGCATATGCACCAATCCTTTACGTGAGCACTTTCTAACAGATAGATGGAAAAAATGCGAGACTGTTTTTTTCATCGGGATGGTATTGTACTGCTGATTTTTCTTTGAGCATGGGTATATTGGAAAGCGCGCGGAAGCGGAAAAAGAAACCCGGGAAGCTGCTGCGCTTCCCGGGTAAGGATCTCTTCGCCGGTTAAGATCGGGACATACTTGACTTAACCGGCTTTACAGGGTTTAAGCTCGAATCGGAGGAGGTTTGATTCGGTCTTGCTGTTTACAAAGAGCAATTTACATGCCAAAGGCCAGAGTGTTCCTTTAAGTGTTTAAAATGTGGCCATGTCTGTTACAGGAATCCTGATAATCGATACATCGCTTCTGTTGAATAGGGGAACAAAATGTCGAAATAAACTGAAGTATCAAGTGAAAATAGCGTAAAAACAACAAGTTCATCTATGCACGGCCTTTGAACAAAAAACGACATAATTGTCGAGCCAGGGTATTTTGTGGTTATTCTTTGAATTATTCTGACCTGTCCTTTTATTATGGTAGTATCAAATTAAGAATTCGAAAGTTGACAGGGGGATGGTATGATAAAGAAAACAGGATAGGGAATACAGAAAGACATCCCCTAAGTCCTGCCGGATACCGACGAAGAGGCAAAGGCATAAATCATAATTCTGAGCAGTTACAAAATCACATTCAATATACTCCCGACTGCCAAAGCCGATGTGAGCATTATGGTGGTCGATTTCATAAAGTCTTTCAACCCCAGTTCTCTGAACAGGACAATAACGGTGGCAATGCAGGGGAAAGACATGGTCAGGACAACGCTGCCTATAACCATTTGTTTGGCCGTCATTGGAGATAGTGCCAGCATCCCGAGGGCGGCATCCTTGCGAAGTAATCCTATAATAATTGCCGTCACTGACTCTTCGGGCAGGCCCAGTACGCCGTTTATTACAGGCGCAGTAAAACCGGCTATATAGTCGAATATTCCGAAGACAAAAAGTACGTTTATAACCAGCACCGCCGCCAATATTATTGGAACGGCCTCTATGAGAAAGCCGCGTGTTCTTCCCCAGAGCTTCTGTATGATCGTACCCCATGGGGGAATGCGGTATGGGGGGATTTCGATGAGGAGTTCGGGACTGAATCCCATTAACAGGCGATTAAGAAGTATTCCCAGGATTATCCACACCAGAAACAGCGTCGCATAGACGATTGCCACGTATTGCCCGCCATACTTTCCAACCAGGCCAAAGATCATTGCTTGGGCGGAAGCACAAGGTATCGCTATGGATATCAGCGTTGCCGCTATGAATCGCTCTCTTTTGCTTTCAAGTATGCGTGTTGCCATTACAGCCGGCACATTGCACCCAAATCCCAGCAGGGTAGGTATGATCGCGAAACCGTGCAGCCCGACTTTATGCATTGCGGTGTCCAGAAGTACCGCCAGACGGGGCAGGTACCCGGTATCTTCAAGGATACCGAGGATAAGATAAAAGGATATGATATAAGGGAGTACCATGGCAAAGGGCACATAAAGGCCGCTGCTCAGCAGTCCGAAGGATTCGACAAAGTTGATTTCACCATTAATCAGTTTGCCTACTATGACATCATGCAGCAGGCCACTGTTTCCCATAAATGTGCTAATTTTCATCAATGCCGGTAACCACAGGAAATTAAATATCGGATCAAACAGATATCTTATCAGTGATTCGCCTATGAAACGTATCACCATAAAGGAACATATCAGTACTGCCGCGGCTATAACTATACCTGTTCTGGGTTTTACGCTTGCATCTTCCAGACGTTCAAACCATCTGTGGTGCCTGTGTGATATCTGTTGTACCTGATCTATTATATCACCCACAAAGGCCCAGCGTTCACTGCGGTTTCTTGTCGGAGAAGAGGGGGATACGGCGTTGGGAATATTTGTCACAAGTTCCTTTATCCCCTGACCGGTCAGACCGGATGTGGGAATAACGGGTATCCCCAGAATCTTTATCAACTTTTCGAGATTAATATTCACTCCCCGATGTTTTGTGTCGTCCCACATATTCAGTGCGATTATCATTGGAATCTTCATTTTCATCAATTGCAGTGTCAGGTAAAGATTCCTTTCGAGGTTTGTCGCGTCAACGACATTTATTACAATATCGCCAGTCTTGAGCATTTCAGCGGCAATTTTCTCCGCTTCACAGGTTGGTTCAAGGGTATAGGTTCCGGGAACATCAATAATCTCAACCCGCCTGCCGTCTATCTTCATGAACCCGCTTGTATAGGTGACAGTAGTTCCTGGATAATTGGAAGAGACTACATGCACCCCCGTGAGCCGGGAAAAGATGACACTCTTGCCGACATTGGGATTGCCCATGAGCAGGATCTTCATCATGTCCGTTTATCCACCTCAACAAATATCTTCCCGGCCATACCAAAACCGATGGCAACTTTTGTCCTGTTTACCTGGACAGTAGTCGGCCCACGCATAAGCATCGAATCTATTTTCGTTATCTTTTTTCCGGTTATGATTCCCAGAGCGTTAAGACGGTTAATCAATCCCTGTCCGCCCTTGATCTCATACACGCTGCCGCTCTCTTCCGGATTCATATCATTCAGAGATTTAATCACAGATATACAGTCTTCCCTCCTTGAAACAGTCAGTGGACAAAACACGTATTTCCAAAAAAATAGTCGCTGTCACTATTTCCCTCCAGCGCCGATTTTCAAATCCCTATATTGTTCTGCGTCGCTCGTTAAGGAAAAAGTACTTCGATTTCTTCTGAAATAGCATAATTTTTGTTCATTTGATATACAAAAGGCCTGTCGTTCATAAAAAGTTTTTGTAACTTGCCTTTTTAGCGGTCGTATTATAAAACCAGTGCGTTATTCATTAGCGGCGTCGCAAATCCCATGCGCTTGTCATACTTACAGGAGGAATAAGAAAAGCAATAATGAAATATGAAGGAATGGTAATAAGACCACCGAGCGAGGCAGGAAGCCTTCTGTTGCAGGTGACAGTGGGATGTTCGCATAATAAGTGTACATTCTGCCCGACCTATAAGGGAGAAAAGTTCAGGATCAAGGCTTTTGACGAGATTGAGGAAGATATACTGGAGGCGTCCGGATATGGCTATATTGACAGGATTTTTCTCTGCGATGGTGATGTGCTGATTATGCCCATGAAAAAGCTGGCGCCTGTACTTGAATCCATCAACAGAAATATAAGGGGTGTAAAAAGGATCGGGCTTTACGCGAACGCGAAGAGCATTCTGCGCAAGACACCTGAAGAACTCCTGGAATTGAGAAATCTGGGTGTAAAGATAGTCTATATGGGCTTGGAGACAGGTAATGACGAGATCCTCGAAAAAATCCAAAAGGGGGCAAATGCCCGCCAGATGGTGGAAGCGGGACAGAAGATCAAAGAAGCGGGTATAGCGCTTTCGGTCACTGTGCTTCTGGGGATAGGGGGAAGGGCAAAGAGCATGGAACATGCCCTGGATACGGCCAGAGTATTGACGGAAATTGACCCCGACTATGTGGGGGCACTGACTGTCATGGTGGTTCCGGGCACCGCCCTGTATGAAGAACAAATGTCAGGAAGGTTCGAACTGCCTGACAAATTCGGGTTTCTTGAAGAACTAAGGATTATGGTGGCAAATTCCGATTTTACAAACTGTTTTTTTACCTCCAATCACGCCTCAAACTATCTGCCGATACGCGCCAGAATGCCTCAAGAAAAAGATGAAACAACGGAGTTAATACAACGCGTTATCGAATCTTCAAATAAAAAGATGCTCAGACCTGAATATTTGAGGGGATTGTAGTGGAGAGTATTTTCCTGGAAAAAGTCAAAAGGTGGATCGACACACGCTTTCCATGGGCGGTTGGGAAAAAAAGCCTTACCTTGCTGGAGGGGAAAATACAATCCATTATTGATGCGGGTGAGGAAGACGGTCTTATTGACAGGCAGTCTGGCGAGATGATCCAGAGCATTCTTGAACTGCGTGAGAGTGTTGCCCGGGAAGTAATGGTGCCCAGGACGGAAATAGTTGCCATTAACGACGATTCCACAATAGAGGATATACTCGCCTTGATCCTGAAACACGGGCATACCAGGATGCCTTTTTACAATGAAAATATCGATAATATTGCAGGAATATTAAATGTGAAAGACCTGCTGAGGTTCTGGTCGAAACCTTTTCAGAAGGGGGACATCTTCTCAATTCTCAGAAAGACCTATTACATCCCGGAGACCAAAAATATCCACCTTCTCCTTCACGAACTCAAAGAAAAAAAATCGCACATGGCCATAGTTATTGATGAGTATGGCGGGACTTCCGGTCTTGTAACGTTGGAGGATCTGATAGAGGAAATAGTCGGTGAAATTCAGGACGAACACGATGTTGATGAAAACCCTTTCACAAAACTTACCAGTGGCGATGTTCTTGTGGACAGCAGGGTCGAGATTGAAGAATTTGAAGAGTACTTTGACATAGAAGTTCCGGAAGGACAGTTTGAAACACTTGGAGGATTGATATTTTATCTTATCAAGAAGATTCCCGTTGTCGGTGAAACCATTACCTGCGAAAACCTGAAAATTACAATAGAAGCGGCAGACGAGAGGAGCATAAAGAAAGTAAGGATAAAACGAACCGGAGAGACGATTCCGCAGATCGGCAACAAAAAAGAAAAGACGCGCAAAGACAATGAATAAGAAAACCCTGCTACTTTCCCTGGTTTCCGGAGTGCTTATCTTTCTGTCCTTTCCCAAAGCGGATATGGGCTTTCTCGCCTGGGTAGCTCTTGTGCCGCTTCTGTATGCCATAAAAGATACAGACCTTCCGGGTGCATTCCGAACAGGATTTGTTGTGGGCCTGGTGTATAACACAGGCCTGATATACTGGATAGTATTCGTTGTTGTACATTATGGGCACATCCCTTTCTATGCCGGCGTTTCTGTTATGCTTCTCCTGGCCATTTACCTGAGTCTCTATCCTGCGCTATTCTGCGCGGGTGTTGTTTATTTCAGAAGAAGGGGAATCAGAGGAACAATAATAGCGCCTCTTCTCTGGGTATCTCTCGACTATGTGAAGGGCCATCTCTTTTCCGGCTTTCCATGGGAAGACCTTGCCTATTCGCAACATGGATACCTTCCCATGATTCAGGTCGGAGACATTACAGGAATCTACGGGATAACATTTCTGATAGTGCTTCTGAACTGCATTGTTTATGACTGTATCAGTGGTTCGTTTTTCTCATCCGGTACTGAAAAGAAAAGGTTTCTGTCTGAGATTGTTATCGGAGTTGGTCTTCTGTCACTGGTCTTCGGTTACGGTATTTACCGTATAAACGACTTGAAGAATACCGTAAAACATCTTGACTCTATTGATGTTTCTCTCATTCAGGGGAATATTGACCAATCAGTAAAATGGAGTCAGGAGTACCAGTCAGACACTATGAATATATACAGAGATATGTCCGCCGATGCCTCAAAGAGCGGTGCGTCATTGATTGTGTGGCCGGAAACAGCCGTGCCATTCTGTTTTCAGAACTATGAGGACAGGTCCAGAGATGTGATAAATACAGCAAGGAAGGCAAAATCCTGGCTTTTGTTCGGATCTCTGGGTTACGTGAAGGAAGAGGGGGAAATCTCCTTTTGCAACAGCGCATACCTGATATCTCCTGAGGGCGCTGTTTCCGGAAGATATGATAAAGTGCACCTGGTTCCCTTTGGCGAATATGTTCCGCTGCGCGACATACTCTTCTTTATTGACAAACTGGTTGAAGGCGCCGGAGATTTTACACCCGGCGGAGAGATTACGCCCTTTTCAATGGGTGACAGGAAGATAGGTATTCTTATTTGTTATGAGGGAATTTTTCCTGAAATCAGTCGTGAGTATTGTCTGAAAGGGGCGAATCTTCTTGTCAATATAACCAATGACGCATGGTATGGAAACACATCGGCTCCTTATCAGCACCTGACCATGGCAGCCTTCAGGGCGATAGAAAATCGCAGATACCTGATAAGGGCCGCAAATACCGGGATAAGCGCCATAGTTGACCCGACGGGGAAAATCGTATACAGAACAGACCTGTTTAAAAGGACGGCTTTGTGTGGCCCGGTAAAATTCACCCGGCAAAATACATTTTATTCAAAATATGGCAATCTATTTGCTTGTTCTTGTATTGTGTTTCTGCTAATTGGCTTTTTGATTTCGTTGAGGAGGGAAAACAGATGATTGCAGACATTTCCGAAAAGATAGAAGATCTGAAGAAGAGAATAGACAACCTCAGAGGTTGTCTTTGACATAGAGGCCAATGAAGAAAAGATAGATCAACTGGAGAAACAAATCCTCAAAGAGAACTTCTGGAATGACCCCGGAACTGCCAGGAATATATTAAAGGAAAAGAGCAGAGCTGAAGATGCTGTCTGCAGATGGAAAAAACTGAACAATTCCCTGCAGGAGCTGGAAGAGCTCTTTGAAATGGCACGTGATGAAGATGATGAAAGCGCGCTCAAAGAGATAGAAGAAGATGTCGCCGGTCTTGAATCGTCGGTCAGAAAAGACGAATTCAGGATGATGCTGGGCAGGGAGGAAGACCCCGCCAATGCCATTATGGCGATCCATGCCGGCGCCGGTGGCACGGAGGCTCAGGACTGGGCACAGATGCTCCTGCGCATGTACCTGAGATGGTCGGAGAGAAGAGGTTTTGAAACGAAGATTGTTGATCTTCAACCCGGTGATGAGGCCGGAGTTAAAAGTGTAACAATAGCAGTAGAAGGCGAATACGCCTATGGATATGCCAAGGCCGAGATTGGAATACACAGGCTTGTGCGCATATCCCCCTTTGATGCCGGCGGGAGGAGACACACTTCGTTCGCGTCAGTTTTTGTATACCCGGAGGCGTCTGATGACATAGAAATTGAGATCAATGAAAGTGACTTGCGGGTGGATACCTACAGATCCAGCGGGGCCGG
>Ga0268276_1000812_pt1 | contig 33919 bp, 30 predicted proteins | sample saktaG_4_FD_190145 | JGI IMG/M metagenome (GOLD analysis project Ga0268276, IMG submission 190145) | Saline water microbial communities from Sakinaw Lake, British Columbia, Canada - sak_2010_1_5_45m | ecosystem: Environmental > Aquatic > Non-marine Saline and Alkaline > Saline ...
AAAACATCCATTTTTATCTTATTATATTGAAATACCATGTACAGATTTGATTACCATACACTAAACTGATCAGAGCGCCAAAAGCTAGAAACGGGGCAAAGGGCAGCCGGCTGTCCATATGCGCTTTTTTTAATAGAATCATAGATATTCCTGCGATAGTCGCTATTAAAAAGCTTAAAAACAGAGCCAGCAATGTGTTCTGAAGTCCTAAGAAGACACCCGTCATCGCGACTAACTTAATATCTCCGGCGCCGAGGCTCTCTTTTTTAAACAGTAGTTTTCCCGCTGCCGCCCAGAATATCATTATGCCGCCACCCACTAAAAAGGCAATCAAAGAGTTGGTAAAATTCAAAGGCCAGCCTGTCCAGCTGGGCGGGCGGACAGGCCAAAAAATCAGCGACATTAAAAGACCCAAAACGACTCCAACCAAAATCACACTATTTGGAATTTTCCCCTTTTCCAAATCGGTAAATGTAACAGTCAGTAATAAAACAGATAATGTAGTATAAAAGAAAAATTCATAGTTGAATCCGTAAACATGGTAAATAATTACGAATAAAACGGCTGACAATATCTCTACTATCGGGTACCTTGCCGGGATGGGTAATTTGCAGTGCCGGCATTTTCTCCCCAGAATGAAAAAACTGAGAATGGGAATATTGTCAAACCAGCGTATTTTTTCTCCGCATTGCGGGCAGTGGGAACCGGGAAACAACAGGGACTCGCGACGGGGCAGCCGGTAAATAACGGCATTTAGGAAACTCCCGATTATTGCCCCGATGCAGAATAGTATAAGTTTAATAAACATAAACGCTCTCTAATTACGGAAAAATACCGTATGCCTGGTTGATATTTGTTGGTCGTCCCTGCTCATTGCCAGATCAAAATTGACATATCGATTGGAATCAGAACCGCCGTCATAGTAAAACCACAAGGTGTCTACAACTCCCGTTACGAGCCGAGTCTTCGTTCCGCTTGGTGTAACAATAACAAAATCTTTGCCGCCCTGGAAAAATATTTGATCTTCGGTTGCACTCAATCCTACTTTAAGACATCTGCCGCTATTGACGGCGGGCCCGGTATTGACCGTTGATGAATCGGTATATATATAAGATGAATCCGCTATTCCCGAGCGTATATCGCCCGCGAGAAATTCGGCAATAAGCCCATAGTCGCGCTGCAGCTGAACCTGTTTTGAACCATCCGTAAAAGATTTTTGGGCTGTTACTACTATAGTCCCCACGGCGATTGCGACTATAGATGAAATAAGTATTGTTATCATTAATTCAATTAATGAAAATCCATCCTGCGAAAGTCCTGTATGTTTTGTTTTGACCATATCGATCCTATTGCCTTATTGCCGACCGTATTCGCTGATGTAATTTATTAATGAGATACTTTTGTTTGACGATTCACCCCAATCTACAGTGATTTCAATTTCCCGGTAATCGTCGGTAACTCCATCGCTATCGCCGGCTCCGAGACCGTCAGCGCCATCATCCACGCCGCTGACTGTCGTGCTTCTCGTCCACTTGCCGTCTATGACTGTGCCGGTTTCAGCTAAACTGTCCGCCATCTGATTATATGGATAGCGCAGAACCGTCTCCATTCTCTGCTCGGCGATAGCGAGCGCGATACGCCGGTCTTTGCCGTGATTAAAAAAGAGTTTACCGCCATAGAAAAATTGCAGCCCCCCGATCATGATAATGGTAGTTATGACAATAGCCACCATTAATTCTACGAGTGTAGTCCCCGATTCGCCGCCTAAATATTTTTCTATATTAATGAATTTGATCATGATCTTACCAGGAGAAAAGAGGGGGCGATTGCCCCCTCTTTTGCCATCATCTGTTATAATCCGCCGCCGAAAGTGCCTAATTCGTTGAGTGTACGAGGAGTGGTTAATATCACATTGTCGCATGTAATAGTGTAGGCTGTGTCAGCAGACAGCAGTGTGTAATTGGCGGCGATGAAATATTTACCCAGCAGGTCGGCTGCATCGATATCCAAACCGCTAACAGTAGATACTGGAGTGTTCGCTGCCGCTGTAGGATATTTAGGTTCCGGATCATTAGTCGCATAATAGACCCGCAGCGCCGTTCGGATAGTTCCAAGTGCGGCGTCGCATTCCGACATTTTCGCTTTTTTGATATTGGCTGTGTAGATAGGCACGGCTACCGCAGCTAATATCCCGACGATGACGATGGTGATCATCAACTCGACAAGGGTGAAACCCTTTTGGTTTTTGAAGAATTTCCTCATTTTACTTTCCTCCTTTTTTCAACTTCATGATTTTTTTTGAAGTCGATTTGTTTAACTCAATTTTCAAGCCTTACGGAGAATGTTTTTCCCCCGGAAGGCTTATTCAACACTACCCTTAGATCATTTAAGTTGCGTCGGGATCTTCCTCCTGACGCTTTCGCATCTGCTGCAAATAATACAGTCGGGTCTGAGGACCCGACTAAACTATAAATATCTTTATGAGGATATTCATTTTCAGTAAACAGAGTTTCTCTCTGTGTTCTCTGTGGTTTTTCCACCAAAGGGACCCATTCGGAGCATATTTCTCTATCTTTTTTCATAAACTACTCACCGATCATTCCCGACATCTGGAAAATGGGAAGATATACAGCAAGAACTACAATCAGCGCTATGGCTCCGAGTCCGATCATTAACACCGGCTCTATAATTGAGGTAAGACCGTCAATTGAAGAGTTGAACTGCCTGTCATAAAACTCGGAAACCTTTTCCAGCATAATTTCCATAGCGCCTGACCGTTCGCCCACCGCTATCATTTTAACCATCATAATCGGAAAGATTGCGTGGTCCTGCATCGATCCGGCAAGAGACGCTCCGCCGGTTACGTTTTTCTTCACATTTTCCACGATTTCCTGAATGACAACATTATTAGCCGTCTCTGCGGAAATTGTAAGAGCGTCCACAAGTTGTACGCTGTTTTTAGTCAATGTGCCCAATGTTTTACAAAAGCGGGCTATAGTGGATTTTACCACCATCTTTCCGAAAATAGGGATTTTAAATTTTAAGCCGTCAATAAAATGGCGTCCCCAAGCGCTGCGAGCGAATACTTTAAACCCTGCTATCAATCCTATTATCAAAATGATCTCATAGAGAATGTTATTTTTTGCAAAATCACTAATAGCTAACATCACCAGGGTGATACCCGGTAATTCCGCTCCAAAGGATTCGAAGATATTTTTGAATGTCGGCATTAGTCCAAATACGACCCCGGCAAGGACCAGACCGAAGAATATAAGAATAAACCGGGGATAGGACATCGCCGATTTTATTTTCTTATCAATTTTATCTTTATCTTCGACATAGGTTGCTAATTGGCTGAGAATACTACCGAGGTTTCCGCCCAGTTCAGCGGCTTTGATCATTGAGATTCCCAGACTTGGAAAGATATGGGAATGACGGGCTAAGGCGGCCGAGAAATCCTCTCCGGCTTCTATATTTCCTTTTACATCCTGAATTACCTTTTGGAATGTTGGGTTCCCGGCTTGATCGGCTAAAATTTCCAGGCTGTCCACTAATTGTACCCCGGCGTCAACCATTGTTGACAGCTGCCGGTAGAATATAACAAGGTCTTCGGTTCCAATTTTTTTTGCAAATGTGAAAAAAGAGTTGCCTAGTATTTTGTCCTTCTTAGTTCGTCTTCCTTTTTCTTCTATTCGTTCGGCAAATATGATGGCAATAGATTGCTTTTTGAGCTGAGCGGTTAATGCAAAAGAGTTTTCAGATTCTGAAGTACCTTTTATCTTTTTTCCATGTGCGTCAATTGCCGTATAGTTGAACTGCGCCATATTAGATGATCCTCAAAATTTCGTCAACCGTGGTTAAGCCTTCTTGTACTTTCTTTAAACCGTTCCGGAGCAACGATTCCATTCCCAGTTCTTGTCCCTTTAGTCTCATATTTTCTTCAGAGGCGTCGTTTATGATCATTTCCTTGATATCGGTGTATAGGAGAAAAAATTCATAGATTGCGACTCGTCCCCAAAATCCCGACCCGGCACAATGATCGCATCCTTTGCCTTTATAAAAAGTGATTTCATCAGGATTAACTCTCAAAGAATTGAGTCTGTTTAGAATATCCACATCCGGCGTATATTGAGATTTGCAATGAAGACATATTCTCCGGGCGAGTCGCTGGGCGATGACAAGGGAAAGGGATGAGCAGATCAGGTACTTGTCGATTCCCATATTAAGCAGCCGGATAATTGTGGCGACTGCGTCATTGGTGTGGAGAGTTGATAAGACCAGATGTCCGGTAAGCGCAGCCTGGATTGCAATTTCGGCGGTCTCTTTGTCCCGGATTTCACCAACCATTACAATATCGGGGTCCTGGCGGAGAATAGACCTCAAACCCGCGGCGAAAGTAAGTCCAATCTGCGGACGCGCCTGTATCTGGTTAATTCCCTTCAGCCGGTATTCAACCGGATCTTCAACGGTTATAATGTTCTTTTCCGGTGAATTAATAAAGTTGAGCGATGAATAGAGAGTAGTTGTTTTTCCGCTGCCGGTAGGACCGGTGACAAGGATCATTCCGTGAGCCTGCGTCAGCACTTCTTTAAATTTGATCATTAATTTAGGTTCAAAACCGATATCGTTAATATTTAGTGAAACACTGCCCTTGTCGAGAATTCTCATCACGACCTTTTCTCCATAGATTGTCGGCAGTGTGGAAATACGAATATCGATCTGGCGCCCTAATATTTTTATCTTGGTTCTGCCGTCTTGTGGAATCCGTCTTTCAGCGATATCCAGACCGCCCAGGATTTTTATACGGGAAATGATCCCAGATTGCATTCGTTTTGGAGGGGGGGAAATTTCACGTAAAATACCATCGACCCGGAGACGAATCTTGATCTCTTTATCCTGAGGCTCGATATGGATGTCACTGGCCCGATCCTGGGCAGCCTGTAAGAGTAATAAATTCACAAATTTGATTGCCGGTGCGTCTTCGGCCTGTATTCGGAGCTGCTCTTCGTCATCCTCTTCTTCATCCTCGACCTCAAAGTCAACCAGTTCTTTCATACTTTCTTCAAGGTTGGCTTTTTGGGCGTAATATTTTTCAATTTCTGCTTCAATGACCGATTGCGGAGCATAATTAATCTCAACTTGAAAACCGGTCTTTTGCTGAATGATATCAAGCGCCAGAGGATTGAAAGGATTCGCCATTGCAACTGAAAGCACGCCTTTATTTTGAGCAAAAGCAATAACAAGAAACTGGCGGGCAGTGTCTTCCGGGATCAGTCCTACTACCGTGGGATCGATAAAACCTAAGTTCGGTAGATCGATTCTGGGAATGCGTTTCAATAGAACAAACGACTGAATTCGCTGCTGAATCTGTAGCTGCTCCGGGATATTGTTTGAAGCTGTTGTTTGCATAATCTTATTTTTAATTTTAATTCAAATTCCGGAATGATATATGCCAAAACGTGTGCCAATCCTCTTAAGTATCTGTTAATTATATTATTGAAGCAGGATTATGGAGATTTACTGTAAGATGAAATGTCACAATAAAATGACAATAGGTTAATATACTGTTAGATAATAATGACAGTATCTATCGACACAATCAAGTAAATATATGTAATAAATATATGACAGATTAGTGACGGGAGAGCTTGTATTTTTTCATCTTCTGATAAAAATTCTGGCGCGGAATACTGATTTCTCGGGCAGCTTTGGCAATATTCCAGTTGTTTCGCTGGAGCGCTTGTAACAGAAATGTGCGTTCAAATTTATTTTTAACTTCTGAAAAATTAGGTTTTTTACGTTCAGCGTAATTACCATCAATCTCATATAAAACCGAATCCGGCAGATCGGAAAGAATCAGTTTTGAGTGTTCTGCCAAAGCGACGGCTCTCTCAATGACATTTTCCAGTTCCCGGATATTTCCAGACCATCTGTAGTTGATCAGCGACTCCATTACGGCTTTTTCAGCACTTTGGATTTGACTGTTATGCAATGCTGCATACTTTTCAATGAAGTGTTTGACAAGGAGTGGAATATCATCCTGTCGTTCCCGAAGCGGTGGAACAGAGATTGAAATGACATTCAGACGATAAAACAGATCTTCCCGGAAGTTTCCCGCTTTGACCTCTTTCTGCAAATCTTTATTCGTCGCTGAAATGATGCGAACATTTGCCCGGATAGCTTCGGTCCCGCCGACGCGCTGAAATGTTTTTTCCTGTAATACCCGCAGAAAACGTACCTGCAATGCCGGGCTGGTTTCTGCAATTTCATCAAGGAAGAGAGTTCCGCCTTCAGCATCCTCGAAAACGCCTTTGGTTTGTTTATAGGCACCGGTGAAGGCGCCTTTTTCATAGCCAAAGAGTGTCGATTCCAACAGTGTTTCCGGTAGTCCGCCACAGTTAATGCTGATAAACTTCCGGTCTGACCGCTCACTGAATTGATGGATTGCCCGGGCGACTAGCTCTTTGCCGGTGCCGGTTTCCCCGGTAATCAGAACCGAAGTATTCAATGGTGCGATTTTGCGGACCATTTTCATGACTTCCTGGATCTGGATGGAATTACCGACTATTGAATGGGTTTTTGAATGTTGCTTCAGCTGATCTTTCAGGTAGCGGTTTTCATCTTTGACGGCTTTTAATTTCAATGCTTTTTGCACTGCGGTTTTAATGATTGTTATATCATTAAAGGGTTTTAAAATATAATCTTCGGCGCCGATTTTAATCGCTTCAACGACCGTTTCGATATCCCGCTGGGCCGTAGCCATGATAACTGTAATCGTCGGATCAATCCGTAGTAATTGTTTTAATACGTCAATTCCACCCATAACCGGCATGCCGATATCCAGAAGTACCAAATCATATAGACCTGAATGGAATTTTTCAATTGCTTCGTTTCCATTGGTTGCGGAATCTGACCTATGATTATCGTCCTGCAGGATTTCAGAGAGAACCTCACAGATATAAGGTTCATCGTCAACGATTAGAATTCTGGCTGGGTGGGCGGAGTCGTTCATTACTTTTTTGGAATTGATATGGTGAATTCTGTGCTGGTCGGGTTACTGTTTATCATTAATGTTATCTCAAGCTCTTTTGCCAACAGGCTGGCATTATATAAGTTCTGTACATAAGGATCTTCAGATATAGAAGGGGTGGATGAGAGAATATTTTGAAATTCTGATGGTTTTAAAACATCAGAGATAATCCTGATAATTACGGAATCTGACGTTTTATCGGTTTTAATTCTGATTTCTTTTTCAGCGGAACTTTTCAAGTGAACTAACAGAATCTGCATAATGCAAAATAAGAGAGTCGAGATATGAAAGTAACTGCTGGTGGTCATTAACAAACCGGGATAATACTGAAATTCTTTGGTCACATTATGTTTGAAAAAGGGATCAGCCTTTAAGAATTCCGTTTCATTTTTTACCAAGCTGTTAATGTCAATTTGTTGCAATTCATCGTTGGATATATTTTGACTGATGAACACAAGATTATTCAGAATTGCTTCAATGGTCTTACTCTGATCAATCATTTTTTTTAAATCAGAAATTTCCGGCATTTTTAATTGCAGCAGCTGAGCGCGGGTGACAATGACCGTCAATGGATTGCTGAGATTGTGGACAATTCCCGGTGTTAATTTTATAAATGCGGACAGGCGTTCCCGGAGAAGTGATTGCTTGATATCTTTAATATATTCACTCATACAACAACTTTTTATAATCCTGTAGTTCCGGCGGTGAGTATGTTTTCAAAACAATGCAATGCATAATTATCGGTCATCCCGGCGATATAATCTTTCAGTATGATGTCAATGTCAAATCTGCTTGTCTCGTATACATTCTTTAGTGCGAATATATATTTTCCAAATTTATTATCTAATGCGATCTTGCTGGCGGCATAGGTATCCCAATCTGTATGAAACGTATCAAACAGCTGATGCAGGTATTGGTAAATCGAGGAAAGCACTGTTTTCGAGTAATCGTTCCAGTAGGCCATTTTTGGATTCCGATAGATGCGTGTCCGGCTGAATAGTTTAAATTCTTTCAGCAGTTCAAACATTTCCGGTGAGAAACCGATTTTACCGTTTTTAGATGACCAGTCGATGACGTCATTTACCAGATTTGTTATGATATCACTGTTTCTGACGCCCAGTTTTTTTCGAATATTTTCCGGTATATCATCCCGCGTAATCAGGTTCGCCTTTATGGCGTCCTCTAAGTCCCGTCCCAGATAGGCCATAGAGTCACTGACCCGGACCGCACAGGCTTCCCAGGTGCTGGGTGAAGTCGGGCGGAAATTTACTGCGTCCAGATCGTTTGGTTTCGGAGCGATTTCCACATATTGTTCATCCACCTCGCCGCAGTGCGACACAATCCCATCACGAACGGCAAATGTCAGATTTAAGCCCTTACCGTAGTTTTCCAGCTTATCGGCAACACGCAGACTGTGCACTTCATGAATGAAGGGTTTGTTCAGGAGCTTATTCAGGGCGGATTCGCCGGCATGGCCAAAGGGCGCGTGCCCCAGATCGTGTCCAAGGCCAATAGCATGTGCCAGTTCTTCATCCAGTCCCAAGGCTTTACAGATTGTCGCTGAAATCGATGCCACGTGCATGGAGTGCTCGATCCGGGTGCAGATATGATCGTTTTCCGGCGAGAAAAAAACCTGGGTTTTATGCTTCAGACGACGAAATGCCAGTGAGTGAATGATTGCCGTTTGATCCCGGAAAAATGGTCCCCGGACGTCTTCCGGTCGTTCCGTCATTCGGCTGGTAAGGAGCGATACCGGATGAGGATTATTAAACTTTGACAAGAAGAAACTCCTTTAAATAAATTCTACTGCAGAATATATCTATTTTATTGATAAAAATGAATGATTTGGAACAATTTCCGGCAAAAATAGCAGAATAAAAATTTATTAAGAAGACTTAAATCTGACAGCTTCGTAAAAAGTATCAAAACTGTCATTCCCTCGAAGAGGTCTCTTTGAGATGAATGAGGTACGAGTGCCCCAACTCGTCGGGGTCCCTGGTGGGAAAGAATCTCTACTGGATTCTCGATGGAGATTCTTCTTCACTTCGCTCATCAGAATGACACACATAGTCACTTTTTATGAAACTATCCGATCTACTGAATTTTCTTTTTCACGGTCGGCAGATATTGTTTGACCCGGGCATGGTTCGGATCGAGTTCCAGACATTTTTCCCAGACATCGTAAACTTCTTGCCAGCGTCCCTGAACCCAGTAAATTGAGCCGAGGTTGTAGTACAGGTCGGCATCATTGGGGCGTAGTTTAATCGCATTACGATAGTCCTGGATTGCCGGATTTGGTTGATTGAGTTTTTGATAGCAAACTCCGCGGGCGATATAAATGTCGGCATTATCCTTAATTTCCTTAAGAACCTCAGAATAATCCAGAATGGCCTTGGTGTAGCGTTTTCGTTCTTTGTAGAGATTCGCCCGGTCCAGATAGGTCCGGGGATGAGGATTGATTTTGATGGATTTGGAATAATCAGCAAGAGCTTCATTCAGGTAACGGGTGGCTTCATAGGCCCTTGCGCGGATATTGTAGGCATCGGCAACATCGGAATTTTGCTTTACAACAGAGTCAATATCAGCGATCGATCGAGTATAATTGCCGGTTTCCAGATATGCCCGGGCCCGCTCCAGATATGCTGACGTGAAATCCGGCTTCTGATCAATAGCTTTTGTAAAGTAGTCAATTTTTTCGGCAGGATCAGTAGTTGCCGTTCCTTTTGAATACCAGCCGGCTGCTGTGAATGCATTATCGGTTTTTTTCTTGCCCTGGTCTGAAATAGTAACTACCTGTAAACCGCACGCAGTAAAAAATCCAATATAAGTCAGTAAAAGGATGAGTTTTTTCATGGTTTTTAGAATCATTTACAATTAAAAGAACCGTGCGTAGTTTAGCATATCCCGATGATTGATTCAATAACTCTTTATAGTAACTGAGTTCTTGCCTGCTTGAGAATATTACTCGTACCGTAAACTCTCAACCGGATTCGATATGGCGGCTTTCAGCGTCTGGTGAATGAGATAGGATAATAGCTTCATCGAAGATTCCCTTTGGGACATGAAACCAAGCATGACAGTAAGACGAGTGTTTTGGGAAAAAAGTTTTGATGGTTTCGTAAAAAGTGATCATACGTGTCATCCTGAGGGAAGCGAAGCGACGAAGGATCTCCGACCTGCCCGCCCTTCGGGTGCAGGCGGGCGAGAACCCTATAGAGATTCTTCACTCGTACCTCGTTCAGAATGACAGTGTTTTATACTTTTTACGATTCCATCAGTTTTAATTCTTGATATTTTATCCGGGTTGGTGTAATATTCGACATTCTGTCAACGGAATCATGAGAGGTATCGTGAAAAAGAGATTTATTTTCGTCATATTTTTCCTGGTCACATTGCTTTCCGCTCAGGTACACATTGCCATTATTGATTTTGAGGGTAAGAACGTGACTCCTACAGACGCCAGCGCGCTGACCGACCGCTTGCGGGTCGAGTTGTTTCTGACCGGTAAATTTGTTGTCCTGGAACGCGAGAAGATGGACGCTATCCTGAATGAGCAGAGTTTTCAAATGTCCGGTTGTACCTCCGACGCCTGCGCCGTCGAGGTCGGACAACTTTTGGCGGTGGAACAGATGGTGTCCGGCAGTGTCAGCAAGATAGGACAAACCTACTCCGTCACGGCGCGTCTGATCGGTGTCGAAAAAGGCAATTTATTAGGGGTCGGAACCTGCGACCTGAAAGGCGACATCGGCGACCTGATGAGCTGTCTGCGATCTGTCGCTGAACAACTGACAGGGAATCAGCCGGTTCCCCGTTCCGAGCCAGCGAAGATAAGCTCAGCGACAAACACCGATGAACTGCCTGAGATGGTTTTCGTCAAAGGCGGCGCCTTCCGGATGGGCAGCGACGACGGTCAGGATGATGAAAAACCGGTGCATACGGTGACGGTCAGCGACTTCCGGATGGGGAAATATGAAGTGACGGTAGCGGAATTTGAGAAGTTTGTTTCGGAAACAGGCTATCAGACCGACGCCGAAAAAGGCGACGGCAGTTATTTATGGACAGGCAGCACATGGGAAAAAAAGACAGGAGTTAACTGGCGCTGTGACGCACAGGGCAATACAAGACGTTCAGGAGAATTGAATCACCCTGTAATACATGTATCGTGGAATGATGCGGTTGCCTACTGTGGCTGGCTGAGTCGAACGACGGGTCAGAAGTATCGCCTGCCCACGGAAGCCGAGTGGGAGTACGCCGCCCGCTCGGGCAATAAGAATTATAAATATTCATGGGGAAATTTTGGACCGGAGAGTAAACGCGGCGGGAATATCGCCGATGAATCGGCGAAAAGAGTCTGGAACTGTAATTGGAATTGGCAGGGATACGACGATGGATTTGCATATACTTCACCGGTAGGTTCGTATGATCCAAATGAACTGGGACTATACGATATGACCGGCAATGTCTTGGAATGGTGTGCTGACTGGTATGATGAAAAATACTATAAAAAATCCACGGAGCATAATCCGACCGGTCCGTCGTCCGGTAAATACCGTGTTTTGCGTGGCGGTTCGTGGAGCCTTGATCCGGTCCACGTTCGTTGTGCCGGTCGTAGGTACAATCTACCGGATTCTCGCAGCAGCCATCTCGGTTTTCGTTTTGTGAGGACGGAATAGGAGTTACCCTTTGATTTTTAACGCTGTTACACTTTTCTTTTTCTGTAACTTAGCCATATAAAGTGAGTACGGTTTATTCTTGTTCCGGGGCTCGGCTGCAGAAAAATTTCGCTTCGGGGTCTCGGTATGGAAAAGTAACAGAGTACCTACCCGACGGTCAGGCGGGAAGCTCTGTTGCCAAGAGGAAATTATTAAACCTGAGCTGTTTGAGACTGAGTAATTAGGAAATTTCATTCATACTTCAGAGTGTTGGTCGGATTCATCAGGGCGGCCCGGATGGAATGATAACTAACTGTAATTATGGCAATTAACAGCGCCGCAAATCCAGCCAGTAAAAAAGAACCAACATCGATCGAAATCCGGTAGGCATAGGATTGTAATGACTGTTTTATGAAGAAATACGCAACCGGCCAGGCGATCAGGTTTGAAATGATTACCAGCCAGGCAAATTCTTTTGTCAGCAAGATCAGGATATTTGGCACGGTTGCTCCCAGGGTCTTTCGGATACCGATTTCCCGGATCCGGCGTTCGGTTGTGAAAGATGCCAGGGCAAAAAGTCCGAGGCCGGCAATTATTATGGATAAAATTGAAAATATGGTGAAGAGTTTGTTGGTTCGCATTTCGGTTTGATACAGCTTGCTGTAATTATCGTCGAAGAAAAAGAACTCAAAAGGTTTGTAAGGGATATAATCATTCCAGGTTTTTTTGATGTATTCAATGGTCTCTTTGACATTTTCCGGTCGAATCCGGACACAGATGTAAGTTCGGCTTTCGGTTTGAAAATCGATTGCAAGCGGTTGAATAGGTTTATGCAGGGATTCATAATGGAAGTCCTTCAGAACACCCACTATCGGGATCGTTACCGAGCTGTCACCGGGAACACCCAGAGTTTGTTCAATATAGGGTTTTTTCAGTCCAAAGAGTTTCGCCGCGGTTTCGTTAATGATTATTCCGGGCCAGCTATCGAATTCCCTGCTGTAAAACCGACCTTCAATCATCTCCAAACCAAAGGTTTCCGCGTAATCCCAGTCAACCCGGCAGTAGTTTATCATATGCTGCTCCGAATTTCCGGAACCTTTGGCGCTAAGAACTGCGTTCTGAAAACCATTTCCGGGAATATTTGTTCCACCGCTGATGGATAAAATCTGCGGATTAAGTTTCAGATCATTTTTAAAGGATTCAAATACAGACTGCTGAAAAGTTGTGTCAATAAATGTACCGTCGGGTTTTTGCCCAATGGCCCATCCACGATTGATAATGACGACGTTTTCTTTGATGAATCCCAGGCGCTTATTCTGGATATAGTTCATTTGCCGGAAAAGCAGGAATGTTGTAATAAACAGTACAATGGAGATTGAAAATTGAAATACAACTAATACCTGCCGGAAGCCCCGGCCTTTCTGACCCAAACCGAGGTTTTCTTTCAGGACTTTGACCGGTTGGAAAGAAGAGAGAAAAAAGGCAGGATATGAACCGGCCAGAATTCCAAGGAAAATGGTAAAAAAGAGCAATCCGGGCAACATGTACCATGGTGAAAGATAATTAATGATAATCGCTTTCCCGGCAATAGTATTAAACAGAGGCAGTAATAATACCGAAATAATCATGGCTGCCAGCACCGCCGGAAGACAGGTCAGGATCGATTCAACCAGAAATTGCCGGATGAGGCGATTTCTGGTTGAACCCAGCACTTTGCGCATACCGACTTCCCGGCTGCGTCCTGCAGAGCGGGAGCTTGCGAGATTCATGAAATTTATACAGGCGATAAAGAGGATAAATGCCGCGGTTATTGAAAAGATGTAGATGTATTTGATGTCGCTGTTGGGTTCCAGTTCTCCGTCCATATGAGAATATAGGTGAATGCGGGTCAGCGGTTGTAAAAAGTACTCGTATTTACCGCCGGATTTTTCCATTTCATCAAAGGACATCCCGGTACTTTCCTGAAAGTGCGGATTGGCATATTTACGCAGGAATTGTGGGAGTTTTGCTTCAAGGTCATTTGGATCGGCTTTTTCGTGCAGTACAATATAGGTACACATGAAATTTTGCAGCCACCATTCGCCGTGATTCCATTCCCAGGAGGACAGTGGCGAGAGCATACCGTAATGGAAATGGGCGTTTTTTTCTGGATTGGTCACGACGGCGCTGACGCGGTAGGGTGTGCCGTCTTCAAACTCAACAATCTTATTCAGCGCTTCCGCCGGATTTCCGAAGTACTTTCTGGCATTTTCCAGTGTCAGAACAACGGTATGATCGTCCTTCAGAGCGGTTTTGGGATCGCCGTATAAAACCTTCAGCGGAAAAACATCGAAAAAATTGGTGTCCACCCACATAAAATTGGCTTCATTATAGACGATATCTTCATAGCGAACCAACATATTGGGTGTATGTTCCATGCGGGTAGCATGCAGCACTTCCGGATATTCCTGGACAATTGTCCGGGATAGTTGCGATGGTGTGCGAACCGTATTCGTTTCCTGTGTGCCAATGACGCTATGCACGGCGACCCGGTAGGTCCCGTCGGCATTTTCCCAGTGCCGGTCAAAACTCAATTCGTCAGCAACATATAATACAATCAGCAGACAGCAACTGATGCCCACCGCAAGTCCGAAAACATTGATCAGGCTGACCCCGAGACTCTTTTTCAGGTTGCGGTAACTGATAATCAGGTAATTTTTCAGCATGAACACTTCCTTTATTCTACGGTTTGGACTGTCATAGGACAGTTTAAAATAGGGAAAGTTGTCGAGAGAGGAAAGATATAAGTGGTTATCTTTACCATTAAAACTGTAAGTGGCGAATAGCAGGTGTGAGCGGTTGGAATTATACGATCGACCAGATTGTTAGTTTGGATAGAATTTCGATAATAAAACATCCGGCCAGAAATATACCAAAACCTTTAATACCGCTTATCTTCAATGTTTGGTTGACGGACTTGTACATCAGGAAGAAAACCCAGATATGGATAATTATAAAAACTGTCATTACTAATATAAACCGGATGTTTTGACCTGTATCAGGGCCTAATACGTTTCCGGCGCTATGAGTAATTCTAACGGATATTTTCTCCAAATGGTGTTGATAGGAATTGGATAGAGCGAGCAGACTGCTGAGAATCAAAGGCCAGCGTGCAAAGGCCTGTTGACTTGAGGATATCCTTCAGGCTGCATTCCGCTTTTAAAATGAACTTACCACTGATAAAGAAAATGAGCGTAATTAAAATTAGATTGATAAAACCTTCGGTAATGAACACCCAAAAAGGTGATTCCTTCCCGGTATGAATATCAATAATTCCATCAAAATGAGTATTGGAAAAGGAATTAATGATGCCGGAAATAAGGATGATTACCAGACCAATAAAGAGTAACTGATTATTACTCATTCTCTTAAAAGGATTATAGAGTAACTCAGTGATAGTATATTGTTTTTTTGGAATTTCTTCAGCCATTATTCTACTCTTACTACTTTTTTAAAATTTGTAATTATCACATCGTTGTTAATAATATTTTTTTAAAGGTTCAATAACAGATTAATTCTAATTCCGTTCAATTTTAGTTTGTCATTCTCAAAGAGACTGTTCTTAATATTTCTAAGCCAGTAATTATACGATGCTCTAAAACCTATTCTGGATTCGAACAAGAAATCAAATCCTGTGAGAACTCCATAATTCAAGGAATTATCAATACAATTCACACAATCAGTAGTTTTGTATACTGTTAGATTTCTACTTATACAATTTGCGATCTGGACACCTCCAAAGAAACTTAACGGTCCCATTACCTGAACGGGAATCAATCCGTAAACCGACAGATAATTATAGGTATCTGTTATTTTAGGGTTGAAATAGAAATAATCAACGGGGATTTTTAATTTATATTGAGCAGTGTACTGCGTAAATGATATGCCCATAAGCAGGGATTTTATTTTTGTTTCGATTCCAAAATCGCATCCGTTTCCAAACTTCACATTGGCTGTTTTACGAGTGTCTTTATTATTAAAGATCATCGTCGAAAAATTTACTCCGGCTAAAACTATTAAACCGGTATTGTTAAATTTAGAAATGATCGGTTTATTCTGATTAATAATCCACATGACAATTCTATCAATATTGTTAAAAGAAAATGTGAAAGCACTGAACTCAGTGTCATCCCGGGGATGCCCATAATCTTCAGTCCATTTTGAGTAATTATATTCGATTGTAAGATACCGGTTAATTCCGGAAAGATTTTTTATTCCGGTTAAATGATAAAGGAAATTAAAAATTCCGACGCTGTTAATTCCATAACCGGTAGTGTATTCATTTATTTTTCCGCTTACGTCGATAGTTTTCCCAAATCGAAAGGTATATATATCAAAAAAACTTACTTCATGTCCTCGTGAAATTGTTAACATCGAGTCTTTTTTTGATAATAGTACATTCTTGAAAAAATCGATGTCTCCGAACCCGGATTGATAACGGATCGGCCTTCCCGGCTTTGCAAGAACGTCATATGCAGCCCTGGCGCCGCGATATTCAAAAAGATTCCATCCTTCATTTAGCGATATTTTTGCGGATATTGAGATACCGGTTCTTATTGTGCGAGGTGAAGGATCCGCTTGCGCAGCATCGATAAACACAATTGAGTCACCAATGTTAGATATACTGTAACCAAATGCCGGAGACAATGAAAAATTCCATTTATCCTTGACGTCCAATGTCAGCGGTATGGATGCTAAAACACCGGCATCATAAAAGATATTTTCTGAGGATTCAAGTCCCTTACTTGAATAATCAAATAATTCCTGAACAGCATTTTTTCGCGACAAACCTACGGAAATATCAACGGGTATTTTCCATAAGTCCCCATGAAAGCGGGATGCAAGTGAATAAGATTTTGAAGACATTCGAGAATTGAATTTTCCAATATAATTACCATATTCATCCATTCTAGTCTGCTCACCTAAATCTAGAATGGTATTTTGTTTATTGATGATGAACTGAAAAGGGTATTTATTCGGGATCAAGTTAAATCCTATATAAGATTGTTTTAGTTGTATATCTGATGCCAGATTTTGTAACCAGTTTGCTTCCATGTTTGAAGATACTACGGAAATCCCTTGATAGGATAACAGACCGTTTGCCGGATTGTAATAGGCAGAAATAGGATCGGTATCGGACAGACAAACACCGATTTCGCCCATACCGTTCATTGACGGTGACGGCGGAATCAATAGCCAGATAGCGCCTACGTATGATTGGGCATAAGTATAATAGATTGACAATATGATAGTACAACAGATTTGAATTATTTTTTTCATGTTACCTCGTATATAAAAAAACTATGTAATTGTCTGTGATTGTTCCTGGCCGGATGTTATTTTTTTCGATGCGGAAAATTAAATTTTCCATGTGGAAAATTCTTTCCCCAACTTGGGGGAACCTTTCCCCCATGTCAAAAATCGGTCTTTCCACATGAATTACTCTCTCTTCCTTGGCGAAAAGCCTTCGGTACACTGGAATTAAGCATTATTTGACTTTATTTTGTATGTTTTTAAATCTGAATTTATCGAACATCTATTGCGATAGCTGCCTAAGATTGTTAGCATTTTTATTTAGATTTGTTAATAGAGCCAAGAAATTTATCACCATTAAAATGAATCATATGATCAGGGTTTTCAGAAATCCAGACTTCCGTTTCCCATGCTATTTCAGGAGCATATTTGACAAACGTTTTAAAATCTGGAAAAGCAGATACGAATATTTTCTGTACGTCTGATTTCTGGAGCATTTCGTTAAGTTCTATAACTCTTTTAAAAGATATTGGTCCATGACTTGTGACTGCTTCTATTAAATACAACCAGTCTTTTTGAGAATTATATAATACAACGTCAGGTAATTTGTCATGCTTTGTTACATCAATGGAAAGTGTTTTACATACTTCTTCATCTAAGTATAAACGTTTATGTGCGGTATCGCCAATATATACAACAACAGTATCATGGGCAAATCGAGGTGCGAAATAATCCATTATCTCTTTCTGAAGTACATTATGTTTCCCCGGAGAAAATTTGTACTCCTTGTTGTTTATTTTAATTGTCGTCATATGAATTTGCCTGATTTTTTCATACTTCTTAATTAGAGAATTAATATTGAATTTAAAATCAGATAGTTCTTTTCCCCATTTTTTTGACTTATATGTTTTTATTACTTGTAGCGTTTCTGGCGTAATAGAGTAGACAGTTTTGCCGCTATTTGTTGGACGAGATGGGTCATCAGTATTCCTTATTATTATCCCGGCTTGTTCAAATTGGTGAATCGATTGTCGCCTTATAGATTCACGACTGTTTTCTGCGTATTGAAAATTATATTTATCAGCAATAAATGTTATCATTTCATGAATACCAATTGTATTATTTGATGCTTTTCTCCATGAGTCTTTCTCTTTAATATTCGCTAAAGATAAAAGGACTCTTGCAGATCTGTCATTTTGTTGCCTTTTAGATAATCCAAATGCAGATAAAATATTTTTTGCATCCTCGATTTTACTCACAATCAATTTTCTCCTTTAACTCATCGTTTATTGAAAGTTCACTATATACTATTGAGTCGATAAGTGAAAAAGTAATCCATTTTTCATGCATAATTTTTCTCCCTATATCGATTATGGTATTATAGCTTGGAAAAGGCAGGGAATTTATCTCTGAAGCGTTTACCTGTGTATTTCCGTTTATGATTCTAAAGTATCTATCAATTAATGATGAATTTAAAATCGCAGTAATTCCTAATGCCTCGATTTCAGAAAGTTCTCCTGATGGTTTCCATATATAATTGAGATGATTTTCAAAACCGATATACGTTGTATTAAATCTTGAAAACGAATAATAGTAAGCGGATATTCTTCTTTTTTGTTCTTTAGAAGAAAATCTTTTTACCAAAACATAATTTTTATTTTTTAACAATAGCTTGACTGAATCACTCGATATTTTAATGACCTGTGGTTTGTTGATATTTTTTAAGGGATATTGAATCTGGAAATTTTTCAGATGGTTCATCCAGATAAGAGGTGCGGTAGTATATCCATCAAAATACGTATTGTACTCAGTATATTGAGTAGCTCTAAAGCTAACCACCGGACCGGTCGACAATTTAAATCCTAAATCAGTAAACGATTTTTTCCAGGATTTAACGATTTTAATTATTTCGAGATCACGTTTGCTAATTGGAATATGGATGATCTTATCTTTATCTTGGGAGAAAATAATTTGTTCATATTCAGCATTTAATACACACGAATTATTAAAATCCGAATTTTGACTCACTGTGATTTTAGTCCGCAACGGATTGTTTATCTGTTTTATCCCTTTAATTATAATTGTTTCCTGTAACACCTCATTTTTAAACGTTTCTTTTCTGGATTCAAAGGAATGAAAATGAACGGGTTTTATTTCATTCAAAAACCATTGTCTAAAACGTTTAAAATATAGACCTGAACAGTAACTACGAGGTGTAATAAATATTAATTGCCCATACTTTTTAAGCAATACAGCAGAAATTGCCATAAAAAACATATATATATTAGGCTGACCGTGGACAATATTACTCATCAATTGAGATGGTTCACTATTCTTGGATAATTTTAAATACGGTGGATTGGAAATAACAATATCATACTGGTGAATGCTTTTCTTTAAAAATAGAGTTTCTTCAATTAAATGAGCATTATGAATAACAAAATCTTCCGGTACAATTTTAATATCTGTATTTATACCGTTTTCATTCAGTTGGTGCTCAATTACTTCAATATTTTTTTGTAAAAACGGGATGACTTTTTTATCGTTTTCGTACAAATCAATTTTTATATATTTACATTTTTTATATTTTATTATCTGGTCACAAATTGCCGCTGTCAATATTCCAGTACCGGCCCCAGGATCGAGCAATTTTATTGACTCCGAAGAATATGTAGCCATTTCTGCCATAAATTTCGCAATATTTGCAGGTGTAAAATATTGGCCATTATGTTTTCTACTTTCTCCGTTTAAAGATTTCAAATATTGGCGAGTACGCTCTTCAACAAAATCAGTTAATGGTAATTCTGATTTGTACTTTAATGTTTCCATAATCCAATAATATGCAAATTTATTATCGAAAACAACCTCTTATTTATGGGCTAAATCCCGATATAGAAGACATTTTTTTTATGACAGTCAGCGGTCAGTGCGCAGGATTAGTGGGTAGAATTACATGATCGACCGGATTGTCAGTTGGGATAAAACGGTTAAACGGATTGAAGAGCAATTCCGGGATTTTTTTGTTTGGGATTGTTCCTGGCCGGATGATATTTTTTTCGATGCGGGAAATTAAATTTTCCATGTGGAAAATTCTTTCCACAACATGAATAATCCTTTGCCCCATGTTAGAAATTGGTCTTTCCGGATTTCCCGTGGCCGGGCTGAATGGTTCTGTGCAAGAGGCATTGACATATCTTGATTTTCTATTGAAATACCAAAAGGCAAATATAATCGACATTATATGGATTTAAGTTTAGTTGGATATCTAATATTTTCTTTGTTCTTGACAAAAATTAACTTGAATCGACCCTTTGGACTTTCACGTTGTTCAATTTCAAAATTATTAATTGATTTAATCAGCGGGGTCAACTTTTGGAAGCCATAGTTCCTGGAATCAAAATTCGGTTGTTTTTTCTGTAAAAGATTTCCAACATCTCCCAGAAAAGCCCAACCATCATCATCTGCCAAATCGGATATTGTAGACGAAATCAGTTTAATCACCTTTGGCGTTATTTTATCGATATTGTTTTTTTCTAAGGACTTGCTTTTTGTTAATTCCGATTCGCTTCCCTCAGATTGGTCTTTCAGAATTTCAATATAAATGAATTTATCACAGGCAACGATAAATGGTTCCGGCGTTTTCTTCTCGCCAATTCCAATTACATTCATCCCGGTTTCACGAAGCCGGGTGGCCAAACGGGTAAAATCACTATCGCTGGAAACCAGGCAAAAACCATCGACTTTTTCTGAATATAGAATATCCATCGCATCAATAATCATGGCGGAATCAGTCGCATTTTTTCCGCTTGTATATCCGTATTGCTGAATGGGTGTGATCGCATTTTCCAGAAGGACATTCTTCCACTTTGAGAGCTTCGGGTTTGTCCAGTCTCCATAAATTCTCTTTATGGTCGGATTGCCATACTTAGCGATTTCTTCCATCATCTCTTTCACATAAGCAGAAGGAATGTTATCACCGTCTATTAATACTGCGAGTTTTAAATCCATAAAATTTTCCTGACATTCTGTTTTGTATAATATACCCACAAAACAATTGAAATACGCTGAAAATAATTTCTAAGCATCAAGCGTTGTGAAATAGGATTCCGAATAGTCTTTACCAAAAATTCTTCATATATAACGGTCGAGCTCAGCTTGTCTGCGTCACCCGCAACGATTTATTAGGTTTTCTGTGTACCTTTACCAGCTCAATTGATGTTCAGGAACACCGATTGATTTTCCATAATTCCTTGCTTCTTGTTTTGTATCACCATCTCCTTTTGCATAAGAAAATATTTTATTTTGAAAGATAACGTATTCGGTTTTTGAATCGGACAGGTTAGCATACCATTTATCCAAAATTGAATTTGAAATTATAACCGCGATATCTTCAATGTCTTCATCAGCGCCCTCAATATAGATAGCCGTCCAGACTTTAGGTTGCCAATCAACGGCCCGTTTACCGATGTTCCATATTTCCTCTTTTGTGATTGTTATCCTGTCATCCAAAAAGACGTCTGAACTTTCAAGACTCTCTTTCAATATTAATCCTGTACACATTGCAAAAATCTCCTGTTATCTTAAACCTAACATATGAGATACAAGGGCCAAAGCAAAAATCAATAACATTTTATTATCCCCTGTTTCGTAAAATATACTAAAAACAATTTAAATACGCTGAAAATAATTTAAAGTGTCACTTTATTCAGGAAGAAGACTTTCTCTCATTTTTAATTTTCCCCAAAGGGGTCACTGGAAAATTTTACCTTTTTAATTTCTCTTTATTCATATTTCAGGGTTTTAGCCGGATTCATGATCGCGGCTTTGATAGCCTGAAAACTGACTGTCAGTAATGCCACGACGAGCGCCAGAACTCCGGCTAATAAAAATACTGAAACCGACAATTCAATTCGATAGGCGTACTGTTCCAGGTATTTTTTCATGATAAAGTAAGCCGCCGGGAATGCGATCAGGTCTGCAATCAGAACCCATTTGGTAAACTGGCCGGTCATTAATAATACGAGATTCCGGACTGAATCTCCTAACACTTTACGGATACCGATCTCTTTCATGCGCTGTTCGGCAGTGAAGGAAGCCAGCCCGAAGAGTCCCAGACTGGCAATGATAATCGCCAGAATTGCGAAATATTTGACCAGCTGACTCATACTGGTTTCGGTGCGGTACATCCATTCAAAATCCTCATCCAGAAATCGGTAGTCGAAGGGAGCATTCGGCAGGACCCGGTTCCAGACCTTTTCTACAGTATCCAGGGATTTGGTAACATCGCCGGGCGCCAGTCTGATTAAGATATGATTAAAATATTTTGGATAGCCGAAAAGCGCCAGCGGTTCAATACTGTTATGGATCGATCTGAAGTGAAAATCTTTCATGACTCCCACAATAGAGCCTTCAATACCGATAAATTTGATTGTCTCGTTAATTATCGGGTCCTTGCCGATTATTTTTGCCAGTGTTTCATTAATCATAAAAACATTAACATTATCATTGGAAACATCGTTCGGAAAATCTCTGGAAAACGCCCGGCCTTCAAGCATTTCAATCTGCATGGTTTCGATATAATCATAATCCACGGAACTCATTCCAACGACAATATCCATTTCCGGGTCTTTACCATCCCATTGAATACCACCGGCGTTGCTGCCGATATTGGTCGGTCGATGGGAGGAAGCGCTGACATTCAGTACTTCAGGAATCGGCACTAATTCCTGTTTCAGGGTTTGGTAACTGTTTTTAATATCGCCCTGCATGCTGATGGCGATTACATGTTCCTGGTCAAACCCCAGGTCTTTGGAGCGCATGAAATGGAGTTGTTTGTAAATTACCAGTGTGCCGATAATCAGTATGACCGAAAGACTGAACTGTATAATGACCAGAATGCGGCGAAGCAGCTGACTACGACCGCCGGTCAGATTGCCTTTCAACACCGTTACCGGCTTGAAACCCGACAGAAAAAGCGCCGGATAACTGCCGGATACAAGTCCGGTAATGACCGTAATAAGCAGAAGTCCGAAAATGAATTGGCCGTTAAACAGGGCCTTCCAGAGAATCTCTTTTCCCGCAATAGTGTTAAAGACCGGCAGCAGAAGTACTACAAAGAGAATTGATATCAATACTGCGAATAATGATAATAAAATTGATTCTCCAATGAATTGAAAAATCAGGTTTTTGCGGGATGCACCAACAACCTTTCGCATACCGATTTCCCGGGCGCGGTTGGCTGAACGTGCGGTCGCCAGATTCATGAAATTAATACAGGCGATCAGCAGGATAAATCCGGCTATGATGGAAAAAATATAAACGAATTTGATTGCCACCGGGTTATGATCGAAACCGAAAAAGCCGTAAAGGTGAATCCGGGTCAGCGGATCTACCATGAATATATTTGTATTTTTTTTCTTATGGTTATTGACAACGGTGGTGATTTTATTATTTACGTCGGTAATATTTGCGTTTTCCTGGAGTAAGACAAAGGACAGGATATTGTTGCTGCCCCAGCTGTCATTATATTCTCCCAACTCTTTTGTCAATTCCAGGTGAACCAGTATCTCCGGTTTTAAAATACTATTGCTTGGCGCTTTTTTAAGAACACCGGTGACGGTCAAATTGTATTGACTGTCATATATGAGCGTTTTTCCGACAGGGTTTTCATTGCCGAAATATTTATCGGCGGTTTTTTCATCAATTACGATTGAATACTTTTCATTCATGACCGCATGACGGTCGCCTCTCAGCAGCGGGTAGTCAAACATTGTAAAAAAGGCCGGATCAACGGCCTGAACATTACTCTCAACAAATGCTTTTTCACCATAGCGGAGCGAGCGACTGCCGCAATTCGCATAACGGGTGGCATCAAGGATTTCGGGAATTTCATCTTTCCAGACCGGTGCACAGGGATAGGGTGTGACATTGACATGGTACTTGCGACCGCTGTAATTCTGTTCCTGTTCGATACGGTAAATATTTGCGGCCTGCTCATGAAATTTATCATAACTCAATTCGTCCTGGACCCACAACAATATCAGGAGGCAGCAGGTCAGGCCAATTGCCAGACCGAAAATATTGATGAATGAGTAACCTTTGTGACGCTGAATGTTCCGTAATGCGATTTTCAGATAATTTTTAAACATTAATCAATCCTGTTTGAATTATTTTGCATGGTAATAAGACCAAAGGATTGTAAAAAGGGTTGTCGGATGGATTTTATCAGAACGCCTCTAAAATAATAAGCGTTAAACTGAAGTAATCAATATTTTTAAAAAGAAAATAGCACTAGTTTTTCAATGCGCCGGCCGCTATCCATTTGGCGAACTTTTCAAGTTCCTGGTCGGTCCATTTCGGGATTCCGGAACCCGGAGGCGGCATTACAATTTTTTCATCACTTAGCGGATAGCTTTGCTCACAAATCTTATACAGACCGCTTTCGTCGGGATTGCCGGCAATGATGAATTTGCCGATTTTATTCGTAATGTCGTCGATATTTTCGTAATACACATTGTGTTCTGTGGCCGGGCTGTTCAGATTCTGGCGATTATGGCAGACACCGCATGATCGCTTGAACACCGGCATTAAGTCCTTTTCCAGTGAAATTACCGTCGCCAGTTTCTTCTGGGTTTCAGCCAGTTTCTCAGTGTCTTTGCTGGAACATCCCACCCTGGCGATGACTGTAAAAATGATAGCAAAAATAAATAATTGTCTGGACATAAGTACCCCTCTTTTTGAGCTTATTAATAGTAATACCAGATTGTCCGGTAATCCCGGATATTTTCGCCGCGGGCAGCCAGTTCTTCCAGATAATCATATATTGGAACATCTACATAATTATAGGGCGGAATAACTTTGATATTTTTTTCCCAGGGATGAAATTCATACACCCGTGAACCGTCGGGTAAAATCATCACCAGCCGATGATCCTGCCATGCTCGCAGGTGATTTTTGCCTAATTTTGGGACATTAAAAACCGGTTCGTCGGTACGGTCGAGGCCCGGCAGCAGGCGGGCTTCTTCCTTGCGTTCCTGCAGAATCCTGGCGATGGGAACCATGTAGCGCTTAGTCTCTTCTTTGCCTTTCATGTTGAAAGTATAATAGGGATCGACTCCGATTGATTTTAGGTCACGACGCAGTTTGGCGGTCTCAAAGCGGCGGGAATTTTCCACCGTAAATACTTCCTGGTTATAAACGCTGATCCCGATTTTTCGGATTTTTTGAACTGCCTCCATTGCTTCCGGCGTGATTTCGTAGGAATGTTCAAAGTGGGTAACAACCGCAATTTCAAGATTCGGTGGATTATGGTACTTCGATAAAATTGCAGTGAGCCGATCTGTGATTCGCATCGGTAGAACGACCGGAGTTCGTGTCCCGATTCTGATGCGATAGATGTGTTTTTTCTTCGATAATAGTTCTAAAATATTTTCGAGCTGAGAATCTTTCATAACGGCCGGATCGCCGCCGGTAATCAGTACATCACCGACGCTTTTATGTTCGTCGAACCAGTTGAGCGCTTCATTCAATACTTTTTTCGAAGCCATGGCTTTTGGTGCCAGAACCCTTTCAATTTCCCAGTTCCGCTGACAATACACGCAGATTTGCGAGCAGGTATTGAAAGGTTTCAGGATAGCAATTATCGGATAGCGGCGGGTGATGAGATCGATCGGGGATGTATCGTGTTCGCCCATGAAATCAAATGCGGTTCTCCGATCGCCGCGATGTTCCACCATTAAATCCACATATTCTTTCGGCGGAATTACCTGGGCCCGAATGGCATGATCGTATCCGATGGAGAGTTTACTATCCATCAGGCTGAGGTAATAGGGAGTAATGCCGAAGGCAATTTTGTTTTTGACGGCTTTCTCAATTGTTTCAATCTGCTCATTAGTTATTTCGATCAGATCTTTGAGGGGTTTACTGTCCTGAATGACATGTTTCAGATGCCATTTATAATTATTCCAGTCATCCGGCGTTCCATTGAAATAATGCAGAATTCTTGCCCGGTTTTCAGCCCGCCTGGTGATGACTTCATCATCCAGACCCGAGGGGTATTTTTTCAGATATTTATTGACGCTGGACCCCAGTTCATCCAGAATTTCCATTCGGGCAGCCGCCGCCTTGCGTCCTTTCATTTTCAGAAATTCGGGAATACCTTTTTTAACCTGTGAATCTTTCATGTAGATATTGGATTTTCCGGTCACTCCGCGAAACAGGTTAATAAACTCCATTATAAAACCGGGTGACAATTTTTCTTTTAGTTCATCGTGTCTGTTCCGGGCGAGTTTCCTCAAGGTATCCAGAGCGGAAAATTCTGTTCGATATTCATTAATTGGACCAATGATACTGCGAAACACCCGGATACATTCGCGAACGGTTGATTTTTCAAGAATATGTAAATCATTATCAAGCGCGAAGACTTTACGTTCCGACTGATCCAGATAGTTATAGAGTGCATCGCGAGCGGATTCCAGCGAGCTGGATGATTGAAGAATCTCAAATATTTCCGGGTTGGAGTCCCACAATCGCTGCAGATAGGCTTCGTAATCCACCTCGAAATGCGGCTTAAACAGACTCACTTCGTCAGTGAAAACATCATCTAAAAGCCTGGTACTGAGCCATTTTAATCTGGGAAAGGTCCGGCCTCTTCTATGTAAAGTCTTAGTCTTCTTTGAAACAGAGTTCATTATCATCTCCTTTGATCTATTATGGTATTTTTCAGTATAAAAAATAATATCCACAATTGCAAACCTGAAAACTTTTCTTAGATTATTACTCAGGCAATTAAATAGCGATACTGGCATACTGCACTTTCGGATGCTTAAAGAAGTTCCGAAACTTTTCTTTATTTCGCCGGGTTTTACACATATGACTTTTCAAGATGCTCTTTAATTGCTCTTCACTCCTCGGCTTCGGTCTTTTCTACAGTTTGAAGTTTTGTTTTTCCCTGTTTTATAGTCACATTTACAAGAAATATTTAACTGTTTTTAATTGCCACAGTAATAGTATGGTTTGTTGGAAGTAAGGGGACAGAAAAGGGATAAAAGTTAAGAAACGGTTTTGATAATTTAAACCAAACATTAAAGGGACAAAAATGGGAAAAGAGACCAGATATTATCTGCAGATTACGATTGAAAACCGGGGCATTTGGGTATGATGATTGTTTGTCTGTCGAAATTCCCGTTGGAACTTAAAAATGTCTCTCTTATATTTTACCCACAGATGATTAGAGTTTTTATAGATATATAGCCCGGTGAACGAATTTGAAAAGTTTAAAGAAATATTTATTGGTTTATTTGTACATACACCGTCAAATTTAGTTATATTTGCAAGGAGTGGAGATTAGCAAGAACCAATCTAAAATGAATCAATTACCTGAACCGGAATCCGGCAATTTGATTAAATTCCGTAATTCTCAGATTAGTGACAGAGAATCGGAAAGAAGTTGATGATATGGAAAATTTCTATAAACTAATGAGAGCAGTATTTCGTTCATTGCTATTTGTTGCCTTTGGCGTAATATTACTGATTATCGACCTGCTGATTCTGCTGCTTACCTATCCCTTTGGGAAAACTGTCTGCCGAAAAATATCGACCTTATTCGGCCCTTTCTGGGGCACACTCTTCACTAAAATCCTGGGGATTCAACTCTCCATCACCGGAAGAGAGAACTGGCGAAAAAATCAGCATTACTGCATTATATCCAATCATATGAGTTATCTCGATATTCTCATCGCCGGGGCGCTTTTTCCGGTACTTTTTGTTTCACGCCATGATGTAAAATACTGGCCTCTGCTGGGCACTATTGCCTGGATTCGCGGATCGATATTTGTGGACCGCACTATTACCGGGTCCAAAGAACGGCCTTATGTCAAGCAGATTATCGAATACCTGGAAAAAGGTTTTAATGTCATTATTTTTCCCGAAGGTACGACCTCAAATGGTGACGGAGTCATGCCGTTCAAGAAGACGGTCTTTTCCTGCCCGGTGCGGGCCGAAGTTCCCATATTGCCAATCAGCATTCGCTATACGCTCATCGACAATCAACCCTTTTCCGAATCCAACCGCGACAGGGTCTGCTGGTACGGCGGCATGACGTTTCCCGATCATTTCTGGAGTGTATTACAATTACGAAGAGTAGACGTTACAATTACCATTCATCCGCCGGAGTTTGAGACGCAGGAAGAGGACTGGCTGGCCCAGAATCATCGGCTCTCAGCTAAAATTCATGATATTGTTGAGGCGGGTTATCTTTCAGATTGAAGATACTTGACAAAAATTTCTACAGAGCTAAATTATAACAGATCGCTTTTTACACTATTGTGAATTAGCAAGGAGGAAGATAAATGGACTACACATTTAATGAACTTAAGCACAAGACAGTTGCAGAAATGCGGGAAATTGCCTCACAAATTGACAGTGAAGTGGTTAAGGGCTACACACAACTGAATAAGGACCATCTTCTGGAGGCGATCTGTAAAGCCCTCAACATCGATATGTATGTGCATCACAAGGTTGTAGGGATTAACAAGAAAAAGATTAGAAGCAAAATCCAGGAACTGAAAAAAGTCCGGGATGAGGCTTTGGCAAGCGGCGATCACAAAAAACTGGTGCATGTGCGAAGTCAGATTAAGTCGCAAAAGCGGAAATTGCGGAGTGCGATGGTCTAATCCAGTGCTCTCAAATGAATATCCGGAAAATCCCTCTTCGGAGGGATTTTTTATTTGTCTTTAGAATTGAAGAGTGCAATTTTACCAAATTCGAATTTTGCTCTGTAAGCAGTGGCTGATTTCAGAACAATAATCAGTCCGAATACGGCAAATTTCTGAGCAATATTCTTTACCGAAAGATCGGTAAAATAAGTGACTGCGTAGGCGATTACCGTGCTTTGCAGGAGGGTTTGCAGCAATACAGTCCGTTCTCTAGCGACGGTTTTCCAGGTTTCAATCAGGAACAATGTTCCTATGGACCAAACTGCTGCAACAAACAGTGCCGCACCGACCATGTGAATGTCATTGTTAATATTATGGGAGAAAATGAACACGAAGCAACCAATACTTCCCATTAGACTGAGGTGAAATTTTAATCTGTGATGGACAATATCTTTATCCTTTAAAAAAAGCCGACTAATCATGAAAAAAATGGTACCGGATATTACCATGCCAATTATGAAAATTGCACAGGCCAAAGAGTTAGATTTTCCTTCTGATATGATGGTGCTTCCCAGGTCACTGAATGCAGAATTCCAGAAAGAAAAAGATCCACCGAACAATATCATGCTCAGAGTAAAAGTTACTCCAATCAGTAAAATCAGCCTGGTGAAGAGAGAACTGATTTCCTTATTAATTAATTCAGCCATGATCTGGACTCACAAACCTTTAACTTCCAAAATAAACAAAATATTTTCGTTTTTTTCAAGAACTAACAGATCTGATTATTTTAGATTTGAAAATCCTGTTGAGATAATTAGGCAATTTCATGCCAGATCAGGGCGCTTGATCCCAGGATAGCGGCATCACTCATGGGCAGACCCGAGGGGAGAATTTTTATTTTATTTCTGAAAATAGGCAGAAGGTTGGCTTCCATATATTTTTTTACAGGCAGGAAAATTAAATCACCGGCAGCGGCCAAACCGCCAAAAAGAATAAACGCTTCGGGGCTAAAATAAAGTGCGGCATTCGCCATTCCTTCGCCAAGGTAGCGACCGGTAATTTCAAATGCTTCCAGTGCTAATCTATCCTTCGCTAGAGCGGCGTTGTATATTTTTTTGGAACTTAATTCGGCATTAGAGAGAAACCGCAGATCGCTGGGTTGATCCGAAGAATCGAGAAGCCGGCGCATGGTCCGGGTAATTCCGGTTGCCGAGGCATAGGCTTCGAGGCATCCATGCCGGCCGCATCCACATAACCGTCCATTTCGTTCAATGATCACATGTCCCATTTCACCGGCAAATCCGTCATGGCCATAAACCAGCTCGCCATTGACGACGATTCCACTGCCGACACCGGTTCCGAGAGTGATCTCGATGAAGTTTTGCATTCCATGGGCATTACCAAACACCATTTCACCGAGTGCGGCGGCATTTGCATCGTTGGTGACACTGACCGGCAAATCGACATGTTGTTTAACCAATGCAAATAAATCCACATTAATCCAACTCAGATTTGGTGGATTATCTATTAGTCCGGTGTAATGATTTGCATTGGGGGCGCCTATTCCGATACCTTTTATTGAAAATTTTTCAGGAGTGTTTACGATTCCTTTGTTCAGCTTCTCAAAAAGGCGTTTAAACAGGAATTCAGCGGGCTTGTCAGCCTCAGTTTCCAAACTGTCACGGTGATAAATATGCCCCTTTTTATCGACTAAGCCGAATTTGGTATTGGTTCCGCCGATGTCAATGCCGAGAGTTAATTCAATTGTCTTCATAATCTGCATAGAATTTATTTGTCCAATGATATCACTGTATAGTTTAACATTTTTTTCAACCGGATAAAGAAAATTTCGAAAAAGGACAACTTTATTTTGCATTTGATCGTCTTTATAGCATGAATTTTAATAAAAACTGAAAGTGGAGATGGGATTGTGAGACGATCAATTTTATTGGGGATGATTCTCATTCTGCCATTTTTATCGATAGCAAAACTCACACCTGAGGAACTGGATTTATTCAGGCTGCGTGAAGCCACGGCGGTTTATATCAACAGCGAAAAACTGACGATCGATGGTATTATTGATGAAGCGGTCTGGCAGAATAGCAATTGGCAGGAAGGATTCATTCAGCGTGATCCCAATGATGGGACGCCGGAAACATACCGGACCGAATTCTGTGTGTTTTATGATAATGATTACCTTTATGTCGGTGCCCGGGCACATGACCCTGAGTCGGAAAAGATAAGCGCCATTCTTACCCGACGTGACAATTATTCCGAATCGGACTGGATGTATGTCTCGATTGATAGTTATAATGATAATCGGACTGCCTTTGAATTTGGATTGAATGCCGCCGGCGTCAAACACGATATCCGCCGGTTTGATGACGTTAATGGCGATGAAGAATGGGATGCCATCTGGGAAGGTGATTCACACATCGATGAAAACGGCTGGACGGCTGAATGGCGGATACCTTTTCGGGAACTGCGTTTTACAAGCAGCGAAAATATGAGATGGGGTTTTCAGGTATACCGTGAATTGCCGCGACATAACAACGAATTGTCTGTATGGTCTTACTGGTCGCATAGTGAAGAGGGCTTTGTATCTCAATATGGCTCACTGACCGGATTAAAAGATATCAGGGTGAAAAATCCGATTTATTTTGCGCCTTATGTGGCCGGGTCAGCGGCTATTTCCGAAAATTTAGTCAATCCGGTTCATGAAAATAATTATGATCTGTTGTCAAATATTGGCGCTGATATTCGCTACATAATGCAAAAAGGACTGACTATTAATGCCACAATTAATCCGGATTTTGGTCAGGTCGAAGCGGATCCGGCAGATTTTAATCTGACGGAATTTGAAACCTACTTCAACGAAAACCGTCCGTTTTTTATGGAAGGCAGCAATATCATGCGCTTCAGCCTGGGTTTTGGTGATGGCGACGCCCAATTCAATAATTTATTCTACTCCAGGCGGATTGGACGCAGTCCGCAAGGCTGGGTTCCTGAAGATGATAATAAAGGTGTTCTGACCTACGATAATCCCGACCGTACGAATATTCTTGGCGCGGCCAAACTCAGCGGTAAGACCACAAACGGTTTGTCAATTGGAGTCATGGAAGCAGTGACCGGAGAAGAGAGAGGAATTGTATTTTATGAAGATGAAAGCCGGGATGCAGCGGTTATTGAACCCATGACAAATTACTGGCTGTCGCGGATTCAGAAAGATTATAACGAGGGTGAAACCAGTTTTGGCGGAATAGTTACAGCAGTGAACCGGAAACTTGATGATACCGGGATTGATTATCTGCATAATGCTGCCTATACCGGCGGATTTGATATTGACCATGAATTTCTGGATCGTAAGTATGCTTTTCAGGGTGCGCTTGCTTTCAGCCAAGTACAAGGTGATACAACGGCTTTACAATATACTCAGACCGCCTCATCCCGATATTTTAACCGGACGGATCGAACGGGATATAAAAATCTGCAATATGATCCGTTACGGACTTCGTTATCGGGGTATGCTGTGAAGGCGATATTGACAAAAAATTCAGGGAATATTCGAGCGGCGACCGGTGGAACCGCCTTCAGTCCTGGCTTTGAAATCAATGATATGGGATTTTTACGACAGGTGGATAATATCAACTATTTTACCTGGGTGCAATACCGTAAATGGGAGGGAATGAAACACTTTCGGTCAATATATATCAATTTAAATCAATGGGCAAACTGGACATTTAACGGAACCCGTAGAAATATCGGCGGTAATGTGAATATGCATTTTGACTATAATAATAACTGGAGTAACGGTTTTGGAATCAACCGTGGCTGGAGTGGTTTAGATCCATCTTTTAACCGCGGTGGCCCAATGTTACGTACACCTAATAACTGGAATTATTGGGTTTACATTAATACTGATGGTCGTAAAAAAATCGAATTGTATATATTTGGATATTACTTTATTAATGAAGATAATGTAACCGGTTGGCAAGTTGAACCCGAGGTCACCTGGCGCCCGATGCAAAATATACAATTCAGCGGATCGCTGAATTATAATCATTTTCAAGATACATGGGCCTGGGTAGGAAGTGCCGCAGACGAAAACGGTGATGAGCAATATATCTGGTCTTCTTTAGATCAGAAAACTGTCAGCCTTGTTTTACGAACAGACCTGACTCTGACACCGACGTTATCCATTCAGTATTATGCCCAGCCCTTTTTTACCGCAGGAAAGTTCTTTGATTTGATGAAAGTGGACGACCCGTATGCCAGGGGCTATGACAAGCGTTTCGATAAATTCGGAAATCATATATCATATAATAACGGCAGCGGCGAATATGAAGTAGATAGAAATCTGGACGGAATCGCCGAGTATTCCTTTTCTGGATATGTCGATTTTAATTATAAACAATTTCGGTCTAACCTGGTTCTGCGCTGGGAATATAAGACCGGTTCGGCACTGTTTCTGGTCTGGTCGCAGGGATTTACGGATTATGAAGAATTTCAACCTTTTGGAATGAATCGAGATATTCGCACCCTGTTCAATACCGACGGTGACAATGTCCTGATGATCAAAGTCAGTCATATGCTCAATATCTGATTTGCTTCATTATTTATTCTAATAGATAAGCCGGTATCTTTGCCGGCTTTTTCAGATCCATAAAAAAAGTTCCCTTTCGGATTCAGTGATGTCGAATTTGAGGTAAAAAGTGAATGCAAAAATATTTATCTCGAACTTTTAAAATAGGATCCAATGATGGAATTTATTAAAGATATTCAAATAGGTTTACTAAACGGATGGTGATTTTCGCTCTGTTTTTATTGTTAATTGGTTGATGATTTTAATCTTTCTAAAACATTATAAAGTGAGAGTTTTTTCTACTGCAAGTCTACCGTTATAGTGCTTGTTAGTGAGTAATGACTTTTTCAGGAAACCCTATTTAGTATGTCACAAAGCACCTGCCCGACGGGGTCGTTTAAGCGGGGAGCATTACGACGAGATGGCCAGCGGTTCCGGGAGCAATAAGGTGTGAGGAGTCAACGATTGTTCCGGTGCGACTTCTGTCGTGCCGGAACAATCGACCCGATATTTATCGTTGCACTCATCGGGTAATTTCTTGTGGAAGCATAAAAAAATGGCTCACCTTAGGGAAGAACAAAAAGAGAGAGGTAAGCCATGGAAACAATTAGTTTACAAATCAAGATAGGTGAAAGGATTGACAATTTCAATGAATTTGAGGAAATACTAATAAAAATGATTCGTCATGAAGTACTATTAGCGGTAAGTC
>Ga0268276_1000813_pt1 | contig 33910 bp, 29 predicted proteins | sample saktaG_4_FD_190145 | JGI IMG/M metagenome (GOLD analysis project Ga0268276, IMG submission 190145) | Saline water microbial communities from Sakinaw Lake, British Columbia, Canada - sak_2010_1_5_45m | ecosystem: Environmental > Aquatic > Non-marine Saline and Alkaline > Saline ...
GCTTTCCGAGATTGCCCTGGCCCTGAAGAGCAGGACGCCGGTCATCGGTCTCCATGCGCGGAGGTTTGACGTGCCTGAAGGTTTCGAATTTCATTTCGCCGAAACAGTGGAGGAGGCCATGGAAGGGATTGAGAAGATCCTGTCAAGGGGGACAAGAAGTTGAACATCCCTCAACGGGTTCAGGATGAGAAAGATATTGCTGGATGTCATGGAGGTGTCCGATGAAGGTGGTGGCGTTCAACGCGAGCGCGCGGAAAAACGGCAATACGGCCATTCTTCTTAATACGGTGATGGACGAGTTAAAGACAGAGGGGATCCGCACGGAACTCATTCAGCTTGCCGGAAAACCTCTCCAGGGCTGCCGGGCCTGTTACAAGTGTTTCACGAAAAAGAATCGACGGTGCGTCGTGACGAAAGATATCCTCAACGACTGCATTGCGAAGATGGAAGAAGCCGACGGGATACTGCTGGGATCTCCGACGTACTTCTCCGATGTCTCGGCCTCCATGAGGGCCCTCATTGAGCGCGTCGGTTTCGTGGGCCGTGCCAACAATTACATGCTCAGGCGCAAGGTCGGCGCCGCCGTGGTCGCCGTGCGCCGCGCGGGCGGCATCCGGGCCTTTGACTCCATCAATCTCTTTCTTCATTACATGCAGATGGTCATGCCGGGATCGAGCTACTGGAGCATCGGGGTCGGAAGGGACCCGGGGGACGTGCTGAAGGACGCCGAGGGGATCCAGACCATGCAGACCCTGGGCCGGAACATGGCCTGGCTCATGAAAAAGATTTACGCCTGAGTCGTTTTTCTCCTATTCCTCAAATGGGACAATTTCGTTGAGACGGCCCCACGTAGATCTGGCGCGGCCGCTGGAGCCTTGAAGAGGGGTCCAGCTCCTCCTCACGCCACTGAGCGATCCAGCCTGCCGTGCGGGCGATGGCAAACATCACGGTGAACATGTTGAGAGGTATTTTGATGGCGCGAAGCAGGAGACCGGAATAAAAATCGACGTTCGGGAAAATTCTGTTTTCCTGAAAAAAGGAATCCTGCAGAGCCGTTTCTTCCAGCTCAATGGCCACATCAAGCAGGGGGTCTCTCTCGCCCATTGAGCGGAGCAGCTTACAGACCTCCTTTTTCAGAATGCGGGCCCGCGGGTCATAATTCTTGTAGATCCTGTGTCCGAAACCGCTGAGCCTGACACGGTCTTTGGACTTTTCTGGCTTTTTGACGGACTCCACCAAGGCGTGGACTGTCGTCTCTTTGTTGTTGATTTTCTCCAGCATCCGGACCACTTCGATGTTGGCCCCTCCATGGAGCGGTCCCGAAAGGGCGCTGATACCGGCCGACACGGAATCGAACAGGTTCGCCTTCGTCGACCCGACGATTCGAACCGTGGATGTCGAGCAGTTCTGCTCGTGATCCGCATGAAGCACGAGAAACAGATTGAGCGTGTCGGAGACCATTCGGGGAGCCTGGTAGATCCTGTTCGGAATGGAGTACATCATGTGGAGGAAGTTGGAACAGTAATCGAGTTCGGGATTGGGATAGACAAAAGGTTCTCCAATCGCTTTCTTGTAACTGAAGGCCGCGATGGTCCGGACCTTGCTCAGCAGTTTCGCGGCCACGACCATGGTGGTTTCCGTGTCATGCGGTTCCAGGGAGCGGAATTCGGGGTTGTAGAGACTGCTGCATTGAACCGCCGCCGACAGGATGGCCATGGGATCGCCGTGCGGGGGCAGGGAATCGAAAAACTTGAGCATACCTTCGTGAAGCAGTTCCTGGGTCGTCAGCAGTTCCCTGAATTTTTCCCGCTCATCGGTGGTCGGAAGCTCGCCGAAGATGAGCAGCCAGGCGGTGGGAATAAATTTCACCCCCCGGGCGGTCAGTTCATCGATATCGTATCCGCGGTAACGCAGGATGCCGTTCTCCCCGTCCACATAAGTGATGGATGATGTGCAGGACGCCGTGTCGGCATACCCCGGATCATAGGTGATATACCCGATCTCCCGCCGCAACCTACTGATATCAAGGGCCTTCTCGCCCTCTGTTCCTTCTATAATAGGAAGATCGAGCACCTTCCCTTCGATTTCCAGTCTGGCAAATCTTTTCTCTTCCCGTTGGCTGCGCTTCATAACTCCTCCCTGCGGCTCACAAATCAATGTTTCTTTATTATCACATCTTTCCCCGGAGCGCTTCCCGTTTTTTAATCCTGGAGTTTTTCCAGGATCATCCGGGCGGCCTCTTTGTCCAGGGGTTTGTTGTCGTTGCCGCACTTGGGGGAGTAGATGCAGGCCGGGCAACCCTCTTCACAGGGACAGTCCCGCACCAGTTCGAGGGTCATGGAGGAGATTTCTCCGAAAAGATCGAAGGCCTTCTCGGCAAGCCCGATCCCGCCCTCAAAACCGTCGTAGACAAAGATCGTGGGCCGCATCGTATCGGGATGGCGGGGCGTCGAGAGCCCGCCCATGTCCCAGCGGTCGCACATGACGTGAAAAGGCATGACGGCGATCAGGGCGTGCTCGGCGCCGTGAAGCCCGCCGGCCGCATCCCTCTTTCGCTCCGAGATCTCGTTCAGGGTATCTTCGGAAACGCTGAACCACAGCCCCACCGTTTTAAAGGTGAGCGGCGGGAGATCAAGGCTTTCCATGCCCAAGAACCGGTCCCGCTGGATGATCTTGTAGCCGACAAACCGCTCCGTGACCTCGAGATCGCCGAGAATGAGGGAGAAGCCGGGGAGCTCTTTCCTCTCCAGCTCCCGGAGGATGGTCAGATCTGCCACCTTCATGGCCTCGGTGTAATAATCCACGTCGCCTTTCTTTACCCGGACGATATGATTTCGCAGATCCAGTTCCTCCACGACGTAGGTTTCGCCCTGGTGAAACAGGACCGCGCCCGGATGAGCCTCCCGGAAGGCCTGAGCCTGGTCCATGGTTTCGATGGTTTCTCCCCCGCACAGAACCCGATAGGCATCTGAAGAGATGTGATCCATGCTCACGATTTCCGTCGCCCGGCTGCGACCCGCATAAACCCAGCCGTGGGGTGTTTCCTTGAGGAGGCCTTCATCCTCCAGCGCTTTCATGATGCCGGGGATATCGCCGTCGGGGAAAACCGTTTCCTCACCCGGCCGCAGCGGCATCTCGGCCGCGGCGCAGAGCAACTGTCCCGAAAGGATATGGGGATTCGCGAGATCAATGATCGCGTGCTCGTGGGACCTTCCGAAGAATACGTGAGGGTGCCTCATGAAATACTGATCGAGAGGATTTTCGAAGGCCACAAGGGCCGCGACGGATTCCCCCGTGCCCCGTCCCGAGCGGCCGGCCTGCTGCCAAGTGGAGATCATGGTTCCCGGGTAGCCGGAGATGATGACGCAGTCGAGAGAGCCCACGTCAATCCCGAGCTCCAAGGCATTGGTCGAGGTGACGCCCAGGAGAGTTCCCCTCTTGAGCCGGTTCTCAAGATCGCGGCGCTCCTCGGGAAGATAACCCGCCCGGTAGGCGGCGATCCTTTCGGCGAGTCCTGGGTCCGATTCGCGCACGCTCTTTTTCGCCCACTGAGCGATGAGCTCGGCCATCTTCCGCGACACGGTAAAGCAGAGGGTCTGGAGGTGACGGCGGAGGAAGAACAGGAAAAGTTCCCGCGTCTCCTGGTGAGTCGAAAGCGTCCCCGCCCCGTCGAAGTAAGGATTGCAGAAGAGAAAATGTTTCTTTCCTCTAGGGGAGCCGTCGCGATTGATGAGCGTGCAGGGAAGTCCCGTGAGTCTTTCACTGAATTCAAGGGGATTCGCCAGCGTGGCGGACGAGAGGACGAACCGGGGATCGGAACCATAAGAAAGTGCGATCCGTCTCAGACGCCGGATGAGAAAAGCCATGTTGGAACCGAGGACTCCCCTGTACCGGTGGGCCTCGTCGAGAACCACGAATCGAAGGTTCCGCAAAAAGGCCTGCCACTTGTAATGCCAGGGGAGGATCTGGTGAAGTTCGTGTGGATTGCTGAGGATGATCCTCGATCGCTCCCGGATGCCCGGCCTCCGTGACGCCGGCGTGTCGCCGTCATAGACCGCAGGCCTCGCGTCAATGCCCGTCGCCTTCTCCATCTCCCGCAGGACCTTCAACTGGTCGTTTGCCAGTGCCTTGGTCGGGTAGAGGAAAAGCGCCGCGGCGTCTGGATCGTGGATCATTTCCCGAAAGATGGGAACAGCGTAGGCCAGCGTTTTTCCCGAGGCTGTCGGGGTCGTGATGATGACATTCGCACCCGCCCCCAGGGCTTCCGAGGCCTCCGCCTGATGGCTGTAAAGCTCGATGTTCTTTTTCTTCAGGTAGTGCTGCAGCGGGCCGGGGAGAGCTTCCGACAGCGTCCCGCAGACCGGGTCTTTCGAGGGCAGGATCTCGCAGTGGACAAGCCGGTCCCTGAAATGCGGATCATTCCGGAGACCGGCGATGATCTCTTCCATCATCTTTCCCACTCCTCATGGAGCTTGGAGAAGATTCTTGCCAGTGTGATCAGGTCGCCGTGGTTATGACGGATGATGGGAACGAGCGGTCCCACGTTGCCGGTTCGCCGGTAGGTTTCGTAGAATTCCGGGACGAGGGCGCTCGGCACATCGTCTTCCCTTTCAATGCCGAAAAGGAGGGTTTCCAGCGTGGTCAGACGGCAGTTTGCCGCCCGGTCCCGCCAGGCCCGGCGGGAGAAATGGAGAACATCGAAATGGGTCCTTTCGAGATCGCCGACCATGCGGTAATAGGCGAGCCTTTCCCGGATGTACGGGACGTCGAAGGCCCGGCCGTTGAAGGTGACGAGGGCGCTCCGCTTTCCCACGTGGGAAAGAAGAGCAACGAGCGCCGCCGGTTCTTCATGGATATCCCTCAGGAGATACTGGTCGACCCGTATCCGGTTTCCCGAAATCTGAGCCGCCCCCAATAAAATGATCGGCCTCGTGAAAAGCCCCAGGGTTTCGATGTCGAGGATGAGGAAGTCCTCTCTTTCGTGAAGTCCCGAGGAATGGAGGATCAGGGGATGGGACCGTGAAAACCAGCGGCCGATCCAGTCGCAAAGCCTGTCCGTGTCGCCGGTGTCGAGGATATTCAGAAAGGTCTCCGCTCTCGCGCTGAAACGAGGGTGGGCGGCCAGATCAGCAATGGTTCGGTATCCCTTTTCCTTGAGTTCCCTTTCCGTGATCTCACCGACCCCGTAAATCAGTTTCAGATCGGAGAGGATCTTTTCCCGCGCCTTCTCGCGGCGGATGATCCGGAAATGAAGGGTCTCCTCTGTCCGGATGTGGTAGCAGGAACCTTTCTCCGTGTGAAACTCCGCCCCCGGAATGGCCTCTTCCAGACGCACGCCCCGGAATGTCTGAAGGAGCCGTGTCTTCAGACGCCGGGCCCTGTCGTATTCCTCCGGGGTCATGCCCGGGAAGAAGGCGGCCGCGAAGCCCTGCCCGGCCCCGTCATGGATCTCGTGCATGTCCATCCGGTCCGCGCGGTCCCGCCACTTCTCGCGGATACGGTCAAGGGTTGAGCTCAATTTCTCTTTGCCTCCATGCGGCCTCGCCTTCAGAACCAATCTTTCTTCCGGAAATAAACAACCATGGCCGCGGCCATGGCCACCATGACCGCCCATATAAGCGGATACCCCCAGCGCCACTCCAGCTCCGGCATGAACTTGAAATTCATCCCGTAAACACCGGCGACAAAGGTGAGGGGTATGAATATCGTCGCGATGATCGTCAGGACCTTCATGACCTCGTTCAGCCGGTTGCTCATGCTTGAGAGATAGATGTCCAGCATTCCCGAAAGCATTTCGCGAAACGTCTCAACGGTGTCGATCACCTGGACGATATGATCGTAGACATCCTTGAAATAGATGCGCGTCGTTTTCCGGATCAGCGACGACTCCCCTCTCTCCAGGAAGGAGAGAACCTCTCTCAGGGACCACACCGACCGTCTCAGGAAGAGCATCTCCCGCTTCAGATCCTGGAGCTGCTGCAGGGCATTCCTCGACGGATCGGCGACGAGGTCCTCCTCAATGAGCTCTATCTTTTCACCGAGGTCCTCCAGAACGACAAAGTAACGATCGATGACGGTATCGATGAGGGCGTAGGCCAGATAGTCGGCACCCAACGTGCGGATGCGGCCTTTGCCGTTCTTGAGACGATCGATGACGGGCCGGAAAACGTCGCTCTCGCGCTCCTGGAAGGTGATCACATGACTGGAGCCGAGAACCAGGCTGATCTGTTCCTCTTCCACCTCTCCGCTTTCCTCTCCGTAGTGCAGCATCTTTAAAACCACGAAGATGTAATCTCCAAAATCCTCCGCTTTCGGACGCTGTCCCATCGTGACGATGTCCTCCAGGAGGAGGGGATGAAGGCCGACGATATCGCCCGCTTTTTCGATGATCTCCGTCCGGTGAAGTCCGGCTATGTTGAGCCAGGTGACGGTAGGCCTGTCCTTGAAAGGAAAGGCCTCCTCCACACGGCTCAGCTCTTTCTCTTCGAACCGGTCCCCGTCGTAGTGGATGAGGGTGATTTTCACCTCTTCCGTCTTCTGCTCCCCGCAGTGGATGATGGTTCCGGGAGGAAGCCCTGTCTTGCATGAAACGTCTTTAACGAACCTGGGCATGACGCCTCCTTGTCAGCGGACAGTGAACATTGAATAGTGAATAGTAAAAAAAGTAAAAAGTAAAACGACATGACCCGGCATCGGACGCGGGCCTCACCTGATGAACAGGGTTTTTTCCTTTACCGCTGTTCTCGGTGTCTTCATGGGGCCGGCCGCTGCTTTTCCAAGACAGATCAGGGCCAGAGGCTCCTTTGCCGCATCAATGTCAAGAATCGTTCTCAGAGTGTCTTTATCGAAAAGGGTGAACCAGAGCGTCCCCAGGCCAAGCGCATGGGCAGCCAGGAGCATGTTCTGGATCGCCGCCGCGCATCCGTGCTGATAGGCCAGGCCGCCTCCTCCAGAAACATGTCGGCCCCGGTTTTTTTGGGGTCCGCCACCACGACGATGACCACCGGCGCCTCTTTTACGAAATCGAGCTTGTAGCGATCCAGCCACTTCCATCCACTCTTTTCGAAAAGCATCTTTTTGCATTTATCGGATTCGAGCCATATCTTCTCCTTCAGGTTGTTGTTGGTGATCACGATGAAATCCCAGGGCTGGTTGTTCGCGGGCGACGGGGCCCACACGGCCGCTTCCAGAATCTTTTCAATGACCTCATCACTAATGGTGTCCGGCAAAAAGCTCCGGCAGCTTCTCCTCTCCTTGATCGCGGTGAAAACGTCCATACCCTCCCTCCTTCGGTGAATTCTTTTTTCGCAACTTCTCAACCTCTCAATTTCCCAACTTCTATGTTTTTACTCCCCCGCCAGCCTCCGCCGGAGTCCTGTAAAACGCTTCTGCGTCCGGTTGTTTTTCACGGCGATGGCAAGCGCTTTCTTCGTCCCCACGAGGACGACGAGCTTCTTTCCCCTGGTCACGGCCGTGTAGATCAGGTTCCGCTGCAGGAGGACGTAATGCTGGGTGAGGACGGGAATGATCACGGCGGGATATTCGGATCCCTGGGATTTGTGAACGGACACGGCGTAGGCGAGGACGATTTCCTCCAGGTCGGAAAAATCGTAAACGACAGGACGCCCGTCGAAAGAAACGACGACCTCCTGATCCTCCCTGTCAATCTTCACGATCCTCCCGATATCGCCGTTGAAGACATCCTTGTCATAGTTGTTCCGGATCTGCATGACCTTGTCGCCGACCTTCAGGTTTTTTCCGCCCCGGCTCACTTCCGCCTCCCGTGGGTTGAGGATCTTCTGGAGTTCCAGATTGAGGTTTGCCGTTCCCACGATCCCCCTGTTCATGGGGGTGAGCACCTGGACATCGTTCAGCGGATCGAATCCGAAACGGCGCGGGATGCGGTCTCTGGCCAGCTCCACGATAACCTTGAGGACCTCTTCGGGATCTTCGCGTTCAATAAAGAAAAAATCACCGGTGCCGTCATCGAGGGAAGGAAGCATGCCCTGGTTGATCCGGTGGGCACTGACGATGATCCGGCTCTCCCTGGCCTGGCGGAATATCTCGTTCAATTCCACCACGGGCGCGACATTCGATTCGATGATGTCACTGAAGACACTTCCGGCGCCTACGGAGGGAAGCTGATGGACATCCCCCACGAGGATCAGGGTCGTCGGAGAAGGAACGGCCTTGAGGAGATGGTGCATGAGAAGGGTATCGATCATGGAGGCTTCGTCGACCACCAGCAGATCGCATTCGAGGGGGTTCATCTCGTTTTTCTGAAAACCAGCCCTTTGCATGCTGTATTCCAGCATGCGGTGGATCGTCTTCGCCTCATGCCCTGTCGCTTCGCTCATCCGTTTTGCCGCTCTTCCCGTGGGGGCCGCAAGCAGGACCTTTGTGGAGGTCCTCGCCGCGATCTGCAGGATGGCGCTGATTAATGTGGTTTTTCCCGTTCCCGGCCCGCCCGTAATGATCATCACCTTGTCTTTCAGCGCCCGGGTGAGGGCCTCCACCTGCTTCTCCGCGAGATCGATCGCGAGCCGTTTCTTCACCCATTCCACCGCCCAGGCCGGATCCGGGGTTTTCATGGATTTCGCTGTTTTCATCAGCGTTCTGAGCCGGGCGGCAATGCTCGTCTCGCAGAGATGCAAACCGGCGAGGTAAACGGCCTTGTTGTTTTCGACGAATATCCCCGGCTCTTCGTTCAGGTCCTCGATGACGATCTTTTTCTCCGCGGCAATCGCGCCAAAGGCCATGACAAGGATCTCCCGGTCCACCTGCAGGATCTCAAGGCATTTTTTGATCAGGGGTTCATAGGGGTAATAAACATGACCGTCCTCGGCAAGCTGGCTGAGAACGTAAAGGATGCCGGCCTCCGCGCGCATGGAGGAGTCTTTCGAAACACCGAGCTTTTCAGCGATCCTGTCTGCGGTGAGAAAACCGATTCCGTAGATATCCGTCGCCATGCGGTAAGGATTTTCTTTCACGACGCTCACGGCCTCACGGCCGTAATGCCGGAAGATCCGGGTGGCGTAACCCGGACCCACCCCATGGCTTTGCAGAAAAATCATCACCTCGCGAATCTCTTTCTGTTCTTCCCAGGCCCGGCGGATCATCTCGATCCGTTTTTCGCCGATGCCTTCCACCTCCGCCAGCCTTTCAATCTCGTGCTCGATGACATCGAGGGTGTGTCGTCCGAAGATCCCGACGATCCGATTCGCCATGACGGGGCCGAGTCCCTTGATGAGGCCGGATCCCAGGTATCGCTCGATGCCCTCGATGGAAGCGGGGACAAGGGGTTCATAAAAGGACACCTTGAACTGCTCCCCGTAACGGGGATGATTCGTCCATTCGCCCTTCATCTTCAGAATTTCCCCGGGAGCGGGATCCAGGAAGTTTCCCAGAACCGTTACAGGCTCCCGCCGTCCGCTAACCTTCAGCTTCGCGATGGTATACCCGTTCTCATCGTTGCGGTAGGTGATCCGATCGATCTGTCCCTGGATTTCCTCAAGCATGAAGGCATTTTCGCCCAGGAAACGTGCAAAGGCAAGGGTTTTTAGAATGCGGTTTGACCGGGTGATTAAATCCTGCTATAAATCAATGCGCTTGACGCACGCCTGACTCAACGGAGAGCATCATTGAAAATCATCCTCGCGGGTTACAACCTGGATTATGAGACGATCGGCGCCCTTAAAGAGCGTGATCCCGAGGCAAAGGCTCTGACGCCGGAGACAATCTCCGCCGCCTACGCGAGGATCAGCCGGAACCCTCTGCCTGTGAACGAACTCCGCCGGATCGCGAGAGAGGAAGTGGAGGATGCGAGGAAATCCAACCGCAACATCGTCTTCGGGATGGGACACAGCTCCATCGCGGAGCATGCCGTGTTCAATATCGATGTCCTCGGGATTTCGCGCCTCCTTGTGGAGGAGGTAGAGAAGTTCCGCCTCTGTTCCTATACGGAAAAGTCTCAGCGCTATGTTCTCTTGAAGGACGATTTCGTCATCCCTGAAGAGGTCCGGAAGGCTGGCCTGGAAGAACCTTTCATCGAGACAATTCGCGAACAAAATCGTTTCTATCACGAACTTTATGAAGCCCTGCGAGCGTACATCTTCGAAAGGCACCGGGATCTGGCGGCCGAGCCGGCGAACCGCTCCCTGCTTGAGGGCTGGGCGAAGGAGGATGCGAGGTACATCCTCTCCCTTGCCATGGAAACCCAGCTCGGGATGACCCTGAACGCCCGGAGCCTCGAACTCATGCTGAGGCGGCTTGCGGCCCATCCGCTTCACGAAGGCCGGGAATGCGGCCGGAAACTTTACGAAACCGTGAAGGATATAGCCCCCTCCCTCATCCGCTACACCGAGGCGACGGACTTCGACAGGAGGACCCGGCCGGCCCTCCAGGAAAGGACGCAGGGCCTGATCGAGAAGTGGGGCAAGAAAAAATGGGAGGAAAAGGGGAGCCGAACCCTGGCCAAGAGGGGAAACGCCGCCCTCTTTTACGCCACGCCCGACGCAGATGAGAAGACGATCGCTTCCATTCTTCACTCCTCGTCGGGTATTCCCATGGAACGATGCATGGTAATCGCGTCACTCATGGAGCGGGAGGAAAAGGAGGAGATAATCCGGGAGGCCTGTCGGCACATGAAAGCCTACAATGCTCCGCTCAGGGAATTCGAAAGCGCCGACCTCCATTTCGAGCTGATTGTCAGCGCGACCTGCTTCGCACAGCTGAAGAGACACCGAATGGCCACGATCACGACCCAGGATTACGACCCGACCCTCGGCATCGTGGTGCCGCCCGCTGTTCAGGCCGTGGGTCTGGAGGCGCCTTTCAGAAAGATCATCGCCCGCGCTGAAGAGACTCACGACAGGATCAGGAAAGCCAGCCCCGCTGCGGCTGCTTACATTCTGACCAACGCCCATCAGAAGCGGGTCATCATGAAGATGAACGCGAGGGAACTCTATCATGTGGCCCGTCTCCGGGCCGACAGGCATGCCCAGTGGGACATCCGGGAAACGGCGGAGAGGATGCTAAGCCTGGGCCGGAAAGTCATGCCCGTCACCCTCATGCTTGCCGCGGGAAAAGACAGCTACGCGGCCCTTTACGAACGCTTCTTCCCTGAAAACACCTAGCTTTTCTTTATTTAACTAGAAACTTGAGACCAGAAACCAGAGACTTTTTTTAATGATGGTTCAATTCAACGTCCTTCTGTGGGTTTTTCTTTTTCTGTTCGCGGCCAGCGCTCTCACCCGTTGGATCCTGACACGGATCAACATCCGACACCTCAGGCGGTTCGGGCATCGCGTGCCAGAGGTGTTCCAGGGCGAGATCGATGAAAAGACTCTCTCTCGGATGACGAGCTACACCGTTGAGTCCTCGCGCCTGGGTTCCCTGGAGACGCTCTTCGATGATGCCGTTCTGCTGACGGTCCTGTTGAGCGGTCTGCTTCCCTGGCTGGCGGTCCGGATGGAATCTCTCCACCTGCACGCAATTTTATCGGGGCTCCTTTTTTTCGCCGTGCTGGCTTTTGCCGGAACCCTGCTGGACATTCCCTTCAATCTATACGGAACCTTCAGGATCGAAAAAAAATATGGATTCAGCACGATCACCCCGGGTCTCTGGGTCTCCGACTTCATAAAAAACACGCTGATCTCGGCCTTGCTCCTGGCGCTTCTCATCGCCCCGCTTCTCGCTCTCATCCTTTACACCCCGACGACGTGGTGGTTCTGGGCCTGGATTTTCTTCGCTCTCTTTCAGCTGCTGATCCTATGGCTTTATCCGATTGTCATCGCGCCGCTCTTCAACAAGTACGATCCGATCCGGGATGAGGAATTGAAAGACCGGATCCTTTCGCTCATGAAAAAGGCAGGCCTCAGGATAGAGGGCGTCTACCAGGTGGACGCGAGCAGGAGGAGCAGGCACTCGAACGCCTATTTTACGGGGATCGGAAAGACAAAGAGGATCGTTCTCTTCGACACGCTGATCGGATCCCACACGGCCGAGGAGATTCTTTCCATCCTAGCGCACGAGGTGGGACACTGGAAGAGGAGGCATATCCTGAAACAACTCCTGTTCATCGAGACGGCCTCGTTCTTTATATTCTATGCCCTTTACCGTCTCCTGGAGTGGCCCCTCCTTTACAGCACCTTTGGATTCGGAGGCGTTGTCCCTTACGCCGGCCTTTTTCTCCTGAGCGCCGTCCTGAAACCGATTCCCTTTTTCATCACGCCTGTGGGCTCCATGATTTCCCGGACCTTCGAGCGTGAGGCCGACGACTATTCTTTCTCGCTCATGGGGACGGCGGGTTCCCTTGCGAGCGCCCTGAAGCGCCTGGCGAAGGAGAACCTGGCCAACCTCCACCCTCATCCTTTTTTCGCCTGGTTCTATTACTCTCACCCGCCCCTCACGGAGCGCATCGCCCGCCTGCAGCGCATGGAACAAAAAGGGCCTTGATTTTTCCACCCTATCCGATTAAATATTTCTTGTTTTTCTTTTAACTTGAAACTCGAAACTAGAAACGGGTCTTAGATTATGCCCATCTACGAATTTTACTGCCGGAAATGCAACACCATTTACAGCTTTTTTTCGAGGTCCGTGAACACGGAGAAGGTTCCCCTTTGTCCCCGCTGCGGAAAAGTCAGGCTGGAGCGGCGGATGTCGCTTTTCGCGAAGGTCTCAAAAGGAAAAGACGAGGAAACCGCCGGGGACATGCCGCCCATGGACGAAGCGAAAATGGAGAAGGCCATGGCCATGCTCGCCAATGAGGCGGATCAGCTGAATGAGGACGATCCGCGCCAGGCGGCCCAACTCATGCGAAAGCTTTCGGACGCTACGGGCCTGAATCTTGGTCCGGGGATGGAAGAGGCCCTGAGCCGGATGGAAAGGGGGGAAGACCCCGAGAGGATCGAGGAGGAGATGGGAGATCTTCTGGAAGGGGAGGACCCTTTCACCTTCGAGGGCCCGAAGGCGAGGAAGGGGTCGAGGCGACCGAAGCCTAAGGTTGATGAAACCCTTTACGACCTTTGACAGGCTGTTGAAAAACGCCCATCTGCGGCGTTACCCTCGTCCCTCATCGCTGCGACGTACGCTCAAGTACGACTCGCGATTCAGGACTTCGGAAGCCTTGCATCTGAACGTTTTTGAACAGCCTGCAAGATAAATTTGTTTTCAATAGTTATCAGATCATGTAGAGAAAAAGATATGATAGAACTTGTTCTTGAGAGTCAGGGAAATGTCCTGGGCATCAAGGTCAGGAAGGGCTTGAGCGGGAGGGACTATACCGATGTCCTTGTGCCGCATCTGGACTGGATCGTCCAGGAACACGGCAGGGCGAGGCTTCTCTTTTCCATGGAAGGCGACTTGCAGGAATTGGAACCGGAGTCCCCGTGGCTGCCCGAACGGTTCGGGATCGAACACAAGGATCAGATCGAGAAGCTGGCCGTCGTCGGGGAGTCCCCATGGGCTGAGTGGTGCCTGAAAATTGGAAATGTTCTTTCGGAGAGCCGGGTCAAAGTATTCGCGCCGGGAAAATGGGAGCAGGCCTGGGACTGGGTCGTCCTGTAGCGATCAGTCTGAATCTGTTCTTCGCGTGCCGAGCGTGATGATGAACAAACCCAGAATGGCCAGCGTGTACCCGGTGAGCATGACCGCTATTTTTACGTTTCCTGAATAGAGCGGGGCCAGACCCTTCACAAGACCCACTCCGGAAAAGGCCAAGAGGGTTCCCATAACCCAGTACTTGAGTCTGCCCTTCATCATTTGAGCAACGTTATGTAGATTCCGGCGATAATCGCCGACGTGATCACTCCGCTGATATTGGCCCCGATCGCATAGGGAAGGATCTGGGCCTTCATATTGGCGAGATGGACTTCTTTCTGGGCCACTTTAGACGTGGTGGGCACGCAGGAGACGCCGGCGATTCCCACCACGGGATTAAACTGTCCCTTGCTTACGAAATACATGATATAGCCCCCGATGATGCCTCCGATCCCCGAGAGCAGCAAGGAGGTCATTCCCAGGATGAGAAGAATGAGCACCTTGGGATTCAGGATCGTGTTGGCCTCGCAGAGAACACCCAGGAGAAGCCCCAGGAAGAAGGTGGACCCGTAAAGGATGGGCCCCTCGATGAAAGCTTTGAACGGTGCGACGTTGGCATCCCGGATGATGACGCCGAGAAAGAACGACATGAAGAGGGGCGCCGCGACAGGGAAAAGCAGACAAAGAATGGTGCAGGTGATGAGCGAAAAGGCAATTTTTTCCCCGGGCTTCACTCTCGGGATCTTCTTGAGGTCCATTTTTATGCCCCTCAATTTTTTGGGAATGAGGAGCCGGATCAGGAAGGGGTATCCCCCGTAGGTCAGGCTGAGATAGAGATAAGCGACCACGCTGATCGGAACGAAAAGGTCTCTGGCAAGCATCAAAGACGTGAACAGGACCATGGGCCCGTCGGCGCAGCCGACCATGGCGATGGAGGCCGCTTCCTTGGGGGGCAGCCCCATGGCAATGGCTATGGGGAACGTGGCGATGGTGCCGAGCTCTGCCATGATGGCGATGAACATGCTGGTGAAAGGCGTTGCGAGGACATAGCCGATGTCGCAGAGAACACCGACGCCCATGAAAACGAGACAGGCGATGAGACCGTTGCTGAAGGTAAGGGTGTAAATGGGTTGGAGGAAGTCGATCTGCAGGATATCGAGCAGCTTAACCGGGTCCGTCACGAGCGGGTCAATGAATATCGTTCCCATGGTCGTTGCCGACAAATACAAAACGGCCGCGTTGACGGAAGCCATCCCCACCCCCATGGGGATCATCAGAAGGGGTTCGAGAATGTGTTTCACACCGCAATAGACGAGCAGGATGCCCAGGAGGATCAGCACGATCCTGGAGACGGCGATGGTCGGGTCCGCGTTGACCAGCGTGGCGATCCCTTGAAAAAGCTGCAGAATATCAATGTCCGGCATTTTGCACCTCCACCTATTCCTGTGCGGCGGGTTTCGCCAGGACGGGTTTTTCTTCTTTCTTCGCTTTATTGTTGCTGCGGTTGATAATGGCAAAAATGATTTTGATCAGTCCGGCGACGAGAAAGGCAATGACGGCTGCGATCGCATACACAATGAAGGCAAACTTGACGGACTCCAGTATCATTTTAAATACCCCTCAAATCGGTTAATCATGACGAATTTAAATCCCCAATATAGTATATTAATAATAGCAAACAGCGTGCCAGCATCATATGCTATTGATTTTATTAATGTATTGTAATATTTTGGTTAAAACGAGGAAGGTTTTATGTAGAAAATAATCTACACGAATTGACAACACAGCCGTAGCCGGCGTGGATTCCGGTAGTATATTAAAGAGGACATGTAGACAATAATAAACAAAAAAGCGGTTCTGCTCCTACTTGAATAAAAAGGTTTATTAGATGATCTCCGGAAAATAGATGGAATATTAAAGCGTTAACAGTTCTTCCGGACTGTCAAGAAGGAAATCCGGATTTGCGAGTTGAAGCCGCTCTCCGGTGTGCCATCCCCAGGTGACGGCAACGGTTCGGACGCCGGCCTTCTTCGCTTCCTTGATATCCCCGACCGTATCCCCGACGTAGAACGTTTCATTCAGTACCGCATTCAGGAGCTCTGCGGCGCGGCCGATTTTCTCTATCTTGCTCAGCGTGAATTCATGTCCCAGGATATCCTCGAAATAGCGGTCGTAATGGTATCTTGAGAGGATGCGGCGTATGGCGTAATTCGAATTGGATGAGACGATGGCCAGGGTGTGCTGTTCTTTGAGTTTTTCCAGGACAGGCTCCATTTCCCCGACGGGTTTTACCCGGCCATAGTCGAGGACGGGAGCGAGGGCCGCCGACGCTTTCATGAAAGCCGCTACATCCACACCTTTATCGCGGATGCCTTCGTAGAAATTTTCCTCAAAGATGTCCAGAAATTCCTGGCGGTCCCTGAAGGGCGGCTTTCCAATCTCTTTGAGGCACCGGTTCACGGCATCCTCGTACAGGTCCAGGGAATCGACAACAACCCCGTCAAAATCAAAAAGAAAAAGTTTTTTCATGACCGTTTTTTTCCCGGCAGGACAGGAATATCTCATTGCGCCTGCGGCGGCTTTGGCTTTGGTTTTGCCATGGCCGTTTTGTTGATTCCGGATCTGTAATCCTGCAGAAAGTCTTGAACAGATACGTAGGCCGCATAAGCGATCCACAGGATGAAAACAGCAATCAGGATGAATTCAATAATACCCTTTGCCAGAGCGCGCCCGTCTTTGACATATCCCCTCCACTCGCAATCCGCGCAGCGGTAGGGACTGTTTCCGACGGCCTTCGAAAATCGCTCTTTGAGATTTCTGGTCCGGCTTGGTCCGAACCTCCGTGATTTGCAATGGGGACAGATTTTTTTTGCCATACGGTTATCGGTTCTGACTCAATAACTCCTTGATCTCTTTCCTGAACGGGCGGGTCGCGACGCCCGCCTCGGTGATGATGGCCGTTATGTAACGATGAGGCGTGACATCAAAGGCCGGGTTAAAGACCTTCGTGCCCTCGGGCGCCGTCCTCACTCCGCCGAATTCGGCGACTTCCTCCTCGCCTCTCTCCTCGATGGGGATCTCCTTTCCCCTTTTGATGCCTGGATCGATGGTGGAAAGCGGCGCCGCCACGTAGAAGGGAATGCCGTTTTCCCTGGCCAGCACCGCCAGGGAGTAGGTTCCGATTTTGTTTGCTGTGTCACCGTTTGCCGCAATCCGGTCCGCACCGACGAGGACCAGGCTGATCTTTCCGCGGTTCATGAGAGAGCCGGCCGTGCTGTCGGTGATCAGGGTCGCGGGGATGCCCTCTTTCTGAAGCTCCCAGCACGTCAGTCGCGCGCCCTGCAGGACAGGCCTTGTCTCGTCCGCGTAAACGTGGACGGCCTTTCCCTCGTCCCGGGCGGTCCGGATCACTCCGAGGGCCGTTCCGTACCCCGCCGTGGCCAGGGCGCCGGCATTGCAGTGGGTGAGGATGTTGTCGCCGTCGCTTATGAAGCGGCTTCCGTGCCATCCGATCCGCCGGTTGATTTCGATATCTTCCTCGCCGATGCGAATCGCCTCCGCGATCAGGGCTTTCTTCACGCTCCCGGCATCCGCCTTCCCGGTGCTCTCCTTTTCAAAGCATTGCTTCATCCTCTCAATGGCCCAGAAAAGGTTTCGGGCCGTGGGACGGGAGCGCGAGAATTCATCGCAGATCCGCAGAAAATCCTTTTTCATGTCTCCGGGGTTTTCCGCAGGGAGGTCGAGAGCGCCTAGAGCGATTCCCATCGCGGCGGCGACGCCTATGGCCGGTGCACCCCGGATGGTCAGGTCTTTGATCGCCGCAATAACGTCCCGATAATTCCGGCACGTGAGACTGCGTTCCGTTAGGGGGAGGGCTTTCTGATCGATCATGACGACCGAATCATCGGCCCAGTAAATGGTTCGTATCATCCTGCAAGCATCTTTTTAAGGAGTTCGTTGACAAGGGCGGGATTCGCCTTTCCCTTCGTGACCTTCATCACCTGGCCCACAAAGTAGCCGAACACCTTTTCCTTCCCGGCCCGGTATTGTTCGAACTGCGCGGGATTGGCCCTGATGATTTCGTCGATGGTCTTTTTCAGGGCCTCTTCATCGGTGATCTGAACCAGGCCCTTTTCATCAATGATCTTGAGGGGGGCTTTGCCGCTTCGGTACATATCCTCGAAGACTTCCTTTGCGATCTTGCCGCTGATGGTCCCGTTTTCGATGAGATTGATCATCTCCGCCAGGTCGGGCGGCTTGAGGGCGCACTCCCGGATATCCCGTTTCTCCTCGTTCAGAAACCTCAGCAGGTCTCCCATGACCCAGTTGCTCACGATCTTGGGCTTCCCGCAAAGCCGAACCGCCTCCTCGTAATAGTCAGCGAGCGCCCGGCTGGACGTCAATACCCCCGCATCGTATGGCGGAATGCCATGGTCCCGGATAAATCGCTCCCGCTTTTCCAGAGGAAGCTCGGGAAGGGTCTTCCGCACCTCCTCGATCCAACCGTCGCTGATTTCAACCGTCACGAGGTCCGGATCGGGGAAGTACCGGTAGTCGTGGGCCTCCTCCTTTCCCCGCATGGAGAGGGTGACCCCCTGGGAATCGTCCCACAGCCTCGTTTCCTGGATCACCCGGCCTCCGCCTTCGATGATATACTGCTGGCGCTTGATCTCGTATTCCAGCGCCCGCTGGACATTCCGGAAGGAATTCATGTTTTTCAGTTCCGCCCGTGTTCCGAAGGGCTCCGTCCCTTTCGGCCGGATGGACACGTTGGCATCGCAGCGGAAGCTTCCCTCCTGCATGTTGCCGTCGCAGATTTCAAGGTAGACGAGGATTTCGTGAAGCCTTCGCAGATAGGCCGCCGCCTCTTCAGCGCTCCGGATGTCCGGCTCGCTGACGATCTCGATGAGGGGGACCCCGCAGCGGTTCACGTCCACGTAACTCGAGGGGTTCACCTCGTCGTGGACGAGCTTTCCCGCGTCCTCCTCCATGTGAATCCGGGTGATCCCGATGCGCTTCCTGTCCCCGTTGATCTCAATATCAATGTGCCCGTGCTCCGCGGGGGGCTGGGCGTACTGCGAGATCTGGTATCCCTTGGGAAGATCGGGATAGAAATAATTCTTCCGGGCGAAGACGTTCTGTCCGTTGATGGAGCAGTTCGTTGCCAGGGCCATCTTCATCATGAACTCCACGACCTTCCTGTTCAGAACGGGGAGCACGCCGGGCATGCCGAGGCAGATGGGACAGGCATTGGCGTTGGGGGCCGCGCCGAATCGCGTGGAGCAGCCGCAGAATATTTTGGAATCCGTCAGGAGCTGGGCGTGAACCTCCAGCCCGATAACCGCTTCGTATTCCATCAGAGGTTCGGCCTCCTTTTCTCGATCTTTGAGTGTTTCTCGTAAGCGGAGGCAATCCGGATCAATTTCTCCTCGGCGAAGTGGGCGGCCAGAAACTGGACCCCGATGGGGAGGCCTCCCGCGGTGTAGCCGCAGGGGACCGATACACCCGGGATGCCCGCGAGGTTCGTGGAGATCGTGAAAATATCGGAGAGGTACATCTGGAGCGGGTCATCCATCTTTTCCCCTATATGGAAGGCAGGTGTGGGGCTCGTGGGCGTCATGATCACGTCGCAGGATTGGAAGGCCTCGTCAAAATCCCGCTTGATCAAGGCCCGCACCTGGGAGGCTTTCTTGTAGTAGGCGTCATAATAACCGGATGAAAGGGCGTACGTGCCGAGCATGATCCGCCTCTTCACTTCCGTGCCGAATCCCTCCGAGCGTGTCCTTTTGTACATCTCCATGAGGTCCCGGCCTTCTTTCGAGCGGTAGCCGTACTTGACACCGTCGTAGCGGGCCAGGTTGGAGCTCGCCTCGGCCGGAGCGACGATGTAGTAAACGGCCAGGCAGTATTCCGTGTGAGGAAGAGAAACGTCCACGCAGCGGGCGCCGAGACCCTTGATGACTCCGATGGCCTTTCTGACGGCGGCTTCCACCTCGGGGTCGATGCCCTCGATGAAATACTCTTTCGGGATTCCAACGGTCCAGCCTTCGATGCCCTTTGACAGGAAATTCGTGAAATCGGGAACCTCCGCCTGGACGGACGTGGACTCGCGGGGGTCGTATCCGGAAATGACGTTCAACAGGATGGCGCAGTCCTCCACGTCCTTTGTGAAGGGGCCGATCTGATCGAGGGACGAGGCGAAGGCGACAAGCCCGTATCGCGAGACGCGCCCGTAGGTGGGCTTCATTCCCACGACATCGCAGAGGGCCGCCGGCTGCCGGATGGACCCTCCCGTGTCCGACCCGAGGGAAGCGATGCATTCATCGGCGGCGACCGCCGCCGCCGAGCCGCCGCTCGAGCCGCCCGGAATTCTGTCCAGGTCCCATGGATTTCTCGTCACCCCGAAGTGCGACGTCTCCGTGGAAGAACCCATGGCGAATTCGTCCATGTTGGTCTTTCCGATGAAAACGGCTCCGGCATCGCGGAGCTTTTCCACAACCGTGGCGTCGTAAGGGGGGACGAAGTTGCTGAGGATTTTTGATCCGCAGGTGGTTCTTATTCCTTTGGTGCAGATGAGATCTTTGACGGCGATGGGAATCCCCGTGAGAGGCCTTGCGTTTCCTTTCCGGATTTCCTCATCGGCCCTGCGGGCTTCCTCCCGGGCCGAGTCCTTCAACAGGGTGATATAGGAATGAATCCGGTCTTCCACCGTGTCAATACGTTGAATAACGGATTCCACGACATCGACGGAGGTGGTGTCGCCGCCGCGCAGTTTTTTCTGCAGTTCATGAATCGTGAGTTGATGGAGTTCCATTGCGACCTCTGGGATGACTTTATTCGATGACCTTTGGGACCCGGAAGCTGCCCGCCCTCTCGTCCGGCGCGTTCGCCATCGACAGATCATGGGGGAGAGACGGCTTCACCTCATCGTTCCGGAAGGCATTGCTGAGATAGGTCGCATGGGTGAGCGGTTCAACGCCGGTGGTGTCCACCCGGTTGAGTTTTTCCATGTAAAGCAGGATATCGTTGAGCTGCGAGGTGAATTTTCCCTTCTCCTCATCGCTGAATTCCAGCCGGGCGAGATGCGCCACGTACCCGACCTCTTCCTTTGTGATCTTCACTGTGTTTCCTCCGGAAACGGCAAAAGACAAAAGGCAAATGACCGATTTTTTCAAGCCTTTTGCCCTTAACCTTTAGCCTTTCGCCTGTTTTATTGCAACACCTTCCAGTACGGCCGGACCTGGTCCTTCACGGTATCAATGATCTTATCGATCGAGCGGTCGGCCTCCGCTTCCATCTTTTTCAAATCTTCATCAGGAACGCGCGTATCGCCCCTCATCTCGTTGAGGACCGTCTTGCAGGAGTCGGTCAGTCCCCCGATATGGTATCCACCCTCCAGGGTGACGGCAAACCGGCCCCCGCAGCATGCATCGGCGATATCCAGGAGAACTCTGGCCAGGCAGGCGAACCCTTTCGGAGTCACTTTCATTCCGCCCAGGGGGTCCTTGAAGTAAATGTCGAATCCCGCCGAGAGGAGCACCATATCGGGTTTGAATTCAAGCGCGACAGGCTGCAGGATGGTCCTGAAAATCTTTACATATTCATTATCGCCGGGGCCCGTCCTGAGGGGCACGTTGATCGTGTAACCCTTGCCCGCTCCCCTCCCCACCTCCTGGGCGCTGCCCGTGCCCGGGTAATAGGGATACTGGTGGGTGGAGAAATAAATGATCCTGGGATCGTCGTAAAAGGAGTGCTGTGTCCCGTTTCCATGGTGAAGGTCCCAGTCCACCACGAGAATTCTTTTCATTTGATGTTTCTTGATGGCGTGCATGGCGCCGATGGCCACATTGTTAAAGAGGCAGAATCCCGCGGCCCGGTCGGCCTCGGCATGGTGCCCGGGCGGTCTCACGAAGGCGAAGGCATTCTGGACGTCCCCCCGGACGACGGCGTCTATGGCATTGTTGAACCCGCCCACGGCCAGCCTCGCTGTTTCGTACGACTCCGGCGAGGTTTCCGTATCGGGGTCAAGATAGGTATGAGCCTTTCCCGCCGTCTTCGCGACCGCCTCAATGTACCATTGCTCATGAATCATCCCTATTTCTTCTGTGGTCGCGTACGCCGGTTCGATCAGGGTGAATTTATCCTTCATGTCCGGGGCTTCGAGCATCTTGTATATGGCTTCCAGTCTTTTGGCCGATTCGGGATGGAATACGCTGGTTTCATGCATGAAGTATCTTGTATCCTTCACAATCCCTGTTCTTGAAGGCACCTGCCACCTCCGTCTTTCAGTAATTTCCGTTTACTCTTTTGAGTCAACGCGATACCCCGCGAAGCGTCCGGGGTGTAAACTTTCCTCTGGAAAATTAAGGTTGTTTACCATACAATGCCTCAAAAAGCAAAAGGTTTGGGATGTGCCTTTTGCTTAAAAACATTGACAAATTCTGTAAACCGTATATAGTCCCCGGCGTTCGACGCCAGAGGGAAACAGGGGAAGGAAAGAGTGAATATAGGGATTCCCGAACTTATCGTGATTCTGATCGTGGCCCTCCTGGTCATTGGTCCGAAGAAGCTGCCGGATGTCGCCACGGCCCTCGGCAAGGCCCTTGCCGAGTTCAAGCGTGCCATGGAGGATGTCAGGGACGAGATGAATGTGAGGGAGGTCAAGGAAGAGGTCGACGGCCTGAAGGACTCTCTTTTATTGAAGAAAAGTTACGAAGAGGATAAAAAAGAGGACGTTCCATCCCCTGAAGAGAATATTCCTGAAAAACATCCCGCCCAAGACCCCCAGCCCGACAGTAAAGCAAAACCCGGGGAAGGCTCATAATCCGCGCGGTTTATGGAGTCACAGGGGGACGCAGCCATTCGATTGAGCCGACATGGATAAGATTTCAGAAGATAAAATGTCTCTGACCGATCATCTCGAGGAATTGAGAAAGAGACTGATGCGAAGCCTCATAGCGGCTTTCATCGCCTTCGGGGTCTGCTACAATTTCAAGGAGTGGCTCTTTGAGATTATCACCCGGCCGCTGGTGGAATCTCTTCCGAAAAACACCTCCATGATCTACACGAGCCTTCCCGAAGCCTTCTTCAATTACCTGAAGATATCTTTTTTCGCGGGTCTGGTCGTCGCGAGTCCTTACATCCTCTACCAGATCTGGAGATTCATATCTCCCGGCCTTTACTCGTCGGAGAAAAAATATGTCCTCCCTTTTGTTCTTTCCTCGACGTTCCTTTTTGCGGGGGGAGTGCTCTTCGGCTATTTTATCGCCCTTCCTCCGGCTTTCAGGTTTTTTCTCGAATTCTCAACGGACTTTCTCAAGCCCATGCTTACCATCAGGGAGTATCTCTCCCTGTCGATCAAGCTCCTTCTGGCCTTCGGCATTGTCTTTGAGATACCTGTCTTCATCTTTTTTCTCGCGAAGATCGGCGTGGTGAATTCGAAGATGCTGGCGAAGCAGAGGAAATACGCCATCCTGCTTATCTTCATCGCCGCTGCCATTCTGACCCCGACGCCGGATGCCTTTACCCAGACGATCATGGCCATACCCATGATGATCCTTTATGAGATAGGCATTTTCGTGGCAAAATGGGGAGAGAAAAGAAAAACAAAAAAAGAAACGGAAGAGGTCGCTGAAGAGAAGACATGAGAAAGAAGCCCCCGGACCTGTCGATTAAAAAAATAAAGGACAGCGCGAGGAAAAGCCGGTGGTTCAGAAAAATTTTTCTCTGGATCCTGATCCTTTTTCCTTTCCTCGTTGTGGGCGGGGGGATTTACATTTACGTGATCATCCGCGACCTGCCGGATATCTATTCCCTCAAGGACTACAGGCCGAGCATCACGACCCGGATTTATTCCGACAACAACCAGCTGATCGAAGAGTTTTTCATCGAAGACAGGCGCTTTGTTCCGATCAACAAGGTTCCCAAGTACGTGGCCTATGCCTTTGTGGCGGCGGAGGATTCACGGTTTTTCCAGCACGAGGGGATCGATTTTCAAGGATTGCTCAGGGCGACGATCAAGAACCTGACCCATGGGGCCATTGTCCAGGGCGGCAGCACCATCACTCAGCAGTTGGCAAAATCCATTTACCTGTCACCGGAAAGGAGCATTACGAGAAAGATCAGGGAGGCCGTTCTGGCCTACCGGATGGATCAGTACCTGCAAAAATACGAGATCCTGAACCTCTACCTGAACCAGATCTATCTGGGGCATGGAACTTACGGGATCGAGGCGGCATCGCAGTGTTACTTCGGCAAGAGCGCGAAAGAGCTGAACCTGGCCGAGGCGGCCCTGCTCGCCGGCCTTCCCAAGGCCCCGAGCCGGTATTCGCCCTTTGTCAGCATCGAAAAAGCCAGGCAGCGGCAGGCCTATGCGCTGGGCCGGATGGTTGAAGACGGCTACATCACCGAGGCCGAGAAAGAGAGGGCACTCCATGCTCCCATCCGCCTGAACACCAGCGGACCCAAGGGAAAGATCGCGCCCTATTTCACGGAAAATGTTCGAAGGCACATCCTCACGCGTTACGGAAGCGAAGCCCTCTACAAGGAAGGGCTGGAGGTCTACACGACGCTGAACGTTGAAATGCAGAGAGCGGCCACGGCCGCCGTGGAGAGAGGCCTTCAGGAACTGGAGAAGAGAGAGGGTACAAGGGTTACGGTCAAGAAACTTTCGCCGTCAAGAGTGGAATCGTTTCTTGCCGGGGTGGAAAGGGAGCTTTCAAAAAAGCCCATGGAAAAGGGACAGCTTGTCCATGCCCTCATCGACTCCGTTGACGCCGCTGACAGGGTTGTTTATTTAAGAATAGGGCGTCATAAAGGCATCGCATCCTTTGATAACATATCCCTGTCCATGAGTTCTGGGGCCGGTTCGGAAACAGATGCTAGCAAGATGTACAATCCCGTCAATCTCTTCAGCCCCGGGGATGTCGTTGAATCCCGTATCCTGGAAGCGCCGGGAAAGGATCCCGTGAAGCTTGCCATTGAGCTTCATCCGGCCGTGCAGGGAGCGCTTCTCTGCATGGACGCGAGAACCGGTGAAATCAAGGCCATGGTCGGCGGAAGGGATTTCAAGAGAAGCGAGTTCAACCGGGCGACCCAATCGAGGCGCCAGCCCGGCTCCGCTTTCAAGCCGCTGATTTACGCCGCGGCCTTTGATAAGGGCCTGACGCCGGCGACCATTGTCATGGACTCCCCGGTGATTTACGATGACACGCTTAAAGGCAGCGAATGGCGTCCGAAAAATTATGACGGCAAATATCACGGACCAACGACCCTGCGGGATGCCCTTGTCTATTCCAGGAACCTGGTGACCATCAAGGTTCTGAAAGACATTGGCGCCAACTATGCAGCGGATTATGCCAGGAACATGGGAATCGCCTCCCCCATTTCCGTTGACCTCTCCATGGCCCTGGGGACGTCCAGCGTGACCCTCCAGGAGATGGTGAGGGCCTTCGGCGTTCTCGCCAACGAGGGAAAGAAAGTGGAACCCTATTTCATCAGAAAGGTCGTGGACAGGACGGGCAATGTTTTTGAGGAACACACCCCGCAGGCGGAACAGGTGATTGATTCCAAGGTGGCCTATATTACCACATCCGTCCTGCAGGATGTGATCAGGCGAGGCACGGGATGGCGCGTGAGGGCCATCGGGCGGCCCGTTGCGGGAAAGACCGGAACAACGGATGAATACAAGGATGCCTGGTTCATCGGTTATACCCCCTCTCTCGTGGCGGGAGCATGGGTGGGTTATGACGACAGCAAACCGCTCGGGAGGGCGGAAGTCGGCGGCGTGGCCGCCGCGCCGGTCTGGCTCTATTTCATGGAGAAGGCCCTGGCCGGGCAGCCGGTGGAAGATTTCAAGACACCCGAGGGAATCGTCTTCGTAAAAATTGATCCCCAGACAGGACTTCTCGCGAGACCCTTCTCCAGCAACTCGAGAACGGAGTGTTTTCTTGATGGAACGGCGCCGACGGAATACGCCCCAAGCGACATGGAAAAGTGGTTCAGGAAATATTTCGGGGGTTCCCCCGCTAAGAGCGGCGATGCGGGGGATGTGGATTGAAAAGCGGTGTTTTGCATTATTTGAAAAATATTCTTGACAAGAGGTCTTTTTTTTTGCTATGGATACTCCTCACGGAGATTCACCCATGAAAAAAATCATCACGCTCGCTCTCGTAGTTGTCGTAGGCGTAATTGTAGTTCCCCTGCATCGAGGGGCTGCGTGATGGTTTGAGCCGTTTACAGTAAAAATCAAAAACCGTTACCAGCTCTGGTAGCGGTTTTTTTTTGCACGCGAAATGAATTGGAAAAAAGGGAGAGCGGGGCGAGGGTGATTCCCCCCAATAAAGGAAACAGGAGGTATTTTCATTGAAGCTAAAAGGTTCCCAGATTTTTATCAAGGCTTTGGAGCAGGAGGGCATCGACACCATGTTCGGTTATCCCGGTGGGGTTCTCCTCGACATTTATGACGAGCTTCATCGGAGCGATATGAAGCATATCCTGGTCAGGCATGAGCAGGGCGCCGTCCATGCGGCGGATGGATATGCCCGGGCATCGGGAAAGGTGGGTGTCACTCTTGTCACCTCCGGTCCCGGGGCGACGAACACCGTCACGGGCATCGCCAACGCCCATCTCGATTCCATCCCCATCGTTGTTTTCACCGGCCAGGTACCGACTCCCCTCATCGGTACGGACGCCTTCCAGGAGGCGGATATCATTGGCATCACCCGGCCCTGCACCAAGCACAATTTTCAGGTGCGTCGGGTGGAGGAGCTTGCCAAGACCATTCAGGAGGCCTTCTACATCGCCCGTTCAGGCCGTCCCGGACCGGTGCTGGTCGATCTTCCCAAGGATGTCATGGCCTCCATGACAGACTATGAACCTTTGCCTCCCAGGTCGAAGGAACTGAATTCCGTGGCGAAGCCGGCATCCAAGAAGGCTTTTTATGTCCTGGACCTCATCAATGAAGCCAAGAGGCCGCTCCTTCTCACGGGAGGCGGCGTGATTCTCGGCAGGGCATCGGAAGAGCTGAGAGAAATGGCCAGGAGAACGAAGATCCCCGTCACGTCCACGCTCATGGGGCTCGGGGCCTTTCCCGGGACGGATCCCCTCTGGATGGGGATGCCCGGCATGCACGGGACCTATTATGCCAACATGGCCCTCAGCCACTGTGATCTCCTCATCGCCATCGGCTGCCGTTTCGACGACCGTGTCACAGGAAAACTGGACACCTTCGCCTCCAAGGCGAAAATCGTACACGTGGACGTGGACGCCTCTTCGATCAACAAGAACGTCATGGTGGATGTCCCCATCGTGCAGGACTGCAAGACCGCCCTGCAGAGCTTCAATAAACTCCTGGCGGAGCAGAATTTCAGCGTCACCGACGAACAGCGCAAGGCGTGGTTTGATCAGATCGGTGAATGGAAAACGAACGTTCCTCTCACCTACTGCAACAGCGATGAGATTATCAAACCCCAGTTCGTCATCGAGACCCTCTACAAGCTCACAAAGGGCCGGGCGATCATAGCTACCGAGGTGGGACAGAATCAGATGTGGACGGCCCAGTTCTATCCCTTCGACGAGCCCAATACGTTCCTCTCCTCAGGCGGTCTGGGAACCATGGGTTATGGGTTTCCGGCGGCCATCGGCGCGCAGCTCGCCTTTCCAGACAAGCTGGTCGTGGACATCGCCGGGGACGGAAGCATCCAGATGAACATTCAGGAACTGGCGACAGCCGTCCAGTACAAGATCCCGGTGAAAATCGCCATCCTGAACAACGGATTCCTTGGAATGGTCCGCCAGTGGCAGGAACTCTTCTATGAAAAACGATATTCCCATACCGATATGACCTTTGCCCCCGACTTCGTCAAGGTGGCCGAGGCTTACGGGTTGCTGGGGCTCAGGGCGGAGAAGCCGGGTGAGGTCGAGGCGATCCTCAGGAAAGGCCTGGAACATCCGGGTCCCGTGGTCATGGACTTCAAGGTGGCCCGGGAAGAGTGTGTTTATCCCATGGTGAGGCCGGGCGGGCCGATCCACGAGATGGCTCTTGGGAGAGAAATGGCCAACTGATATCGAAAATTATCATAAAGGGGCGCGATCTGTTGCGCCCCTTCTCAATTTCAACTCAAAGAGAGGCAAGGTAAAAAATGGAAAAGCAGAAAAAAGAACATATCCTGTCCATCCTGGTGAACAACAAGCCCGACGTTCTGGCGAGAGTTGCCGGCACGCTGGGCGGACGGGGTTACAACATCGAAACCCTCTGCGTGGACGCCACCATGGATCCCGGCGTGTCCAAGATCATCCTGTCCGTGATCCAGGATCAGGCGACCGTCATGAAGATTGAGAAACAGCTGATACGGCTGATCGACGTCCACTCGGTGAGCGATCTCTCGAAGATGGAGACGGTCATGCGGGAGATGATGCTGGTGAGAATGAGGCTCACGGACAAAAACAAGGCTGACATCGCTCTCATCATCGATACCTTCAGAGGCCGGGTCGTGACCATGAACGGCGATAACTGCGTGATTGAAATCACGAGCACCAAGGAGGATATCGAAAAGGCCATCGAAAGCCTTAAGCCGCTGGGCATTGACGACATGGCCCGGACAGGCATCGTGGCCCTGGAAAGAATGAAGTGAACGGATTAAATTCTAAATCCGAATCTCTAAATCCTAAACAAGTACGGGGAAAATGTATTTGAACATTATTTAGGATTTAGTATTTAGAATTTCGAATTTGAAGTCTTAGGAGGAGGACGAAATGGCAAGGATCAATTTCGGCGGTGTAAAGGAGGACGTTATCACGTCCAAAGAGTTTCCCCTGAAAAAAGCGCAGAAAATTCTCAAGAACGAAACGGTGGCCGTCCTCGGCTACGGCGTCCAGGGACCGGGCCAGGCTTTGAATCTCCGTGATAACGGCATCCGCGTCATCGTCGGGCAGCGCAAGGGGACGGCGTCCTGGAAAAAAGCCGTGAAGGACGGTTTCAAGCCGGGGAAAACCCTCTTCCCCCTGGAGGAGGCGGCCGAGCGGGGGACCATCATCGCCTATCTGCTTTCCGATGCAGGACAGAAGACCCTGTGGCCGAAGATCAAGCCCTATCTCACGAGGGGAAAGGCTCTCTATTTCTCCCACGGTTTTTCCATCACCTACAAAGACCTGACCAAGGTCATCCCGCCTCCGGACATCGATGTCATCCTGGTCGCCCCGAAAGGTTCGGGACGCAACGTCAGGAGCAATTTCCTTGATGGAAGCGGCATCAATTCAAGCTTTGCCGTCTTTCAGGATTACACGGGAAAGGCGATGGACAGGGTCCTGGCCATGGGGATCGCCGTCGGCTCGGGGTATCTCTTCCCGACAACCTTTGAAAATGAAGTGTACAGCGACCTCACCGGCGAGCGAGGCGTCCTCATGGGTTGTCTGGCCGGTGTCATGGAGGCTCAGTACAATTGTCTCCGCAAACACGGCCACAGTCCGAGCGAGGCCTTCAATGAGACGGTAGAGGAACTCACGCAGAGCCTGATCCGCCTCGTGGCCGAAAACGGCATGGACTGGATGTACGCCAACTGCAGCACCACGGCCCAGCGCGGCGCCCTCGACTGGAAGGGCCGATTCCGTGACGCCGTCGCACCCGTCTTCGACAGGCTCTATGATCGCGTTGTCACGGGAAAGGAAACAAGGATTGTGCTCAGGGCCAACAGTGCTCCGGACTACCGGAAGAAACTGGATAAGGAACTGGCGGAGTTGAGAAACAGCGAGATGTGGCAGGCAGGCGCGGCCGTGCGTTCGCTGAGACCGGAGAGAAGGAAGAAATAGAAGTTGGGAAGATAAGAAGTTGAGAAGATGCGAAAAAGAAGGGTCACAAGAATGGGGAGATAAAAATGCGAAGCGATCTGATGAAGAAAGGTTTGGAAAGAGCGCCTCACCGGTCTCTCTTCAAGGCCATGGGGTACACGGACGAAGAGATCGCGAGGCCGATGATCGGTGTCGTGAACTCCGCCAACGAGATCATTCCGGGACATATTCACCTCGATATCATCGCGGAAGATGTGAAGGCAGGGATCCGGATGGCAGGCGGCACACCCGTTGAATTTCCGGTCATCGGTGTGTGCGACGGCATTGCCATGGGACATGACGGCATGAAATTTTCTCTTGCGAGCCGGGAACTGATCGCTGATTCCATCGAGATCATGGCCATGGCCCATCCCTTCGATGCCCTCGTTTTCATTCCCAACTGCGACAAGATCATTCCAGGGATGCTCATGGCGGCGCTGCGCCTGAATATCCCCGCCATTTTTATCAGCGGCGGTCCCATGCTGGCCGGGACCCTGGAGGGGAAAGCCGTGGATCTCATCACCGTCTTTCAGGGAGTGGGAAAGGTCAAGTCCAACCGAATGACCCTGAAAGAGTTGAGAGCCCTGGAGGATTGCGCCTGTCCGGGCTGCGGTTCCTGCTCGGGAATGTACACGGCGAATTCTATGAACTGCGTGACGGAAGCTCTCGGACTCGGTCTTCCGGGGAACGGGACGATCCTCGCCGTTCAGGCGGCCCGCCGGCGTCTTGCCAAGGAAGCGGGAATGAAAATTATGGAACTCCTTAAGAAGAAAATCCGGCCCCGGGATATCGCCACGCTGAACGCTTTCAAGAACGCCATTGCCGTGGACATGGCCCTCGGCTGCTCCACCAATACCGTTTTGCACATCCCCGCCGTCGCCCACGAGGCGGGTATCAAACTGGATCTTGACATTTTCAACGAGATCAGCGCGAAAACGCCGAACATCTGCAAGCTCAGTCCGGCAGGACCTCACCACATTGAAGACCTCGATGCGGCGGGAGGCATTCAGGCCGTGATGAAAGAGATCAGCAAGAGGGGTGTCATCCATCTCAAGGCCTTGACCGTATCGGGGAAAAGGGTCAGCGAAAATATCAAGAGCGCCCGGGTCCTCAACCGCGAGGTGATACGGCCTCTTGAGAAGCCTTACACCGTTGAGGGTGGGATCGCCATCCTCCGGGGAAATCTTGCCCCCGAAGGCGCCGTGGTCAAGCAGTCGGCGGTATCGCCCGAGATGATGGTCAACGAAGGGCGCGCCCGGGTCTTCGACTCCGAGGACGATGCCATAAAGGCCATCCTGGGCGGCAGGATCAAACCTGGTGATATCGTGGTCATCCGCTATGAGGGACCAAAAGGCGGCCCTGGGATGCGGGAGATGCTGGCGCCGACATCCGCCATCGTGGGCATGGGCCTTGACAAATCGGTGGCTCTTCTGACGGATGGGAGGTTCAGCGGCGGGACCCAGGGAGCCGCGATCGGGCACATCTCGCCGGAGGCGGCGGAAGGCGGACCCATCGGTCTTGTAAAGGAAGGCGACATCATTGACATCGACATCCCGAAGAAAAAGATCACCCTGAAGATAAGCGCGGCGGAAATGGCAAAACGCCGAAAAGCATTTAAACCGCGTCCGCCCGCCATCAAAAGCGGCTATCTGGCGCGGTACGCGAGCCTCGTCACGTCCGCCAGCACCGGCGCCATCTTCAAGGACTGATCGCTGCGCGATCGAAGATGCGAAGATGCGAAGATGAGAAGTTGGGAAGATGGGAAATAAAAAACGAGAGAGGACAGTCTGACCCCGATTCGAACAATAGTGAAAAAGAAAGAAAAGGCTTCTCCATGAAGGAGAGGCCTTTTTTCTTTTCTAAAGAAGGTCTTTGTTGTATAGTTCCGCAGAATCTCGCAAGGAACATATCTGAAGCCCGGAGGAATAATGAAGCGGCCCTACTTCTATCTCATGGAAAACCTGGAAGAGTCCATTCGCCTTGAAGTGAAGACGGACCCCGATGCCGTCAGGAAGCAGGCCCTCTGGTGCGGCGTCAGGCAGGGTATGCGCGTGCTCGATGCCGGTTGCGGGCCGGGAAAGACGTCGTCCATTCTCCACGAAATGATCCAGCCGGGCGGCGAACTGCTGGGCCTGGATTATTCCGAAAAGAGAATCGAGTACGCGAGGAAACACTACGGCAAACAGCCGGGCATTGACTTCAATATTCATGACCTCCGGGATCCCCTGAACGGGAGCGGCCTCTTCGATCTCATTTGGGTCCGCTTTGTCCTGGAATATGACATCCTTGAAAGTCCGGATATCGTGAAGAACCTCACGGCCTGCCTGAAGCCGGGAGGGTGGCTTTGCCTCATGGATCTGGACTACAACTGCCTCAATCACTGGGAACTGCCCGCCGGGATGGAAGATATCATCGCCCGGATCATGACGGAGCTCGAAAAGCACTACCGGTTCGACGCCTACTCGGGCCGCAAATTGTATTCCTATCTTTACGATCTCGGGTACCGCAGCATCGAGATGGACATGATCGCGCACCATTTGATTTACGGCAAGGTGCGCGAAGCCGACGTTTTCAACTGGACGAAAAAGGTGGAAGTGGCAGGCGCAAAGATGAAAAAGATCTTCGAGGAATACCCGGGAGGCTATGAAGGATTTTTTGAAGATTTCAGGCGGTTTTTCCACGACCCCCGGCGGTTCACTTACACACCGATGATTCTCTGCAAGGGCATGAAGCCGCCCCTCCCTTGAATCCTTTGATTACAGCTTGACAATTTCAACATTCTCGAGCGTCCGTCCAAGGAAGCGCTCTCCGATGGTCTGAAAACGATAGGGCATGTCGGTCACGTAAAACGTGTATTGGGGCGGCAGACGAACGGGATTCGCGAGGCCCTCCTCGGCGAGCAGATTGGCCGTGATGACAGCCATGGCCTGGGCGGAATCGATCAGCTTGATGTTTTCACCCAGGATGTCTTCAAGGAGAGGCTTGAGAAGGGGGTAGTGGGTGCATCCCAGGACGAGGGTGTCCACGTGTTCCGCGATGACCGGTTTCAGATATTCCTGCGCGGTCATCCTCGTGACCGGGTGGTCGAGCCAGCCTTCCTCGACGAGAGGCACAAAGAGAGGACAGGCCTGCGAAAAAATCCGGACATGGGGATCGTAGCGGTGGATGGCGCGGGCGTAAGCATTGCTGTTGATGGTTGCGGGCGTGCCGATGACACCCACGTTTTTGCTCCGCGTTTCGGCGACAGCCATGCGGGCTCCGGCGTCGATCACGCCGATCACGGGAACGGGAGACAATTCCTGAATGTGCTCCTGGGCGACGGAGGCGATGGTGTTGCAGGCGATGATCAGCAGCTTCACGTCCTGCTTGAGCAGGAATCGCGCCATCTGGGAGCCGTATTCGGTGATTGTTTCCACCGATTTGATGCCATAGGGGACACGGGCGGTGTCGCCGAAATAGATGATGTTCTCGAAGGGCAGCCGTTGCATGAGAGCGCGAACGACGGTCAGGCCGCCGATGCCGGAATCGAAAACACCGATGGGATGCACAAGATTCATTTTCATGAAAATCACTCTTGAAAAATGAATGACCGATATTTTCCGCGCAGTGTAGGACAAGGGAAATGGCCTGTCAACATGAAAAACCTCCCCTCCATCCCCTCTTCCTTTAAAAGGGCTGATGAATTTATTGGAGGGTCAGAGTATAATCGAATACCCTTTCCGGACAGGGTCATAAAATCGTCGAGGTGCGGATGATCACCGAAAGGACAACGTGCCGGCAGAGCGCTTTTTTTGAAGCCGCTGCCGGGATTGTCAGAACCCTGAAAAAAGCCGGTCACGAGGCCTGGTTTGTGGGGGGCAGCGTGCGCGACATTCTTCAGGGAATCGAGCCGGAGGAATTTGATATCGTCACGTCGGCGGCTCCCGACGAGGTGCGCGGCCTTTTCCAGCGCACGGTTCCCGTGGGTGAACGTTTCGGAGTGGTCATCGTACTGGCGGGACGCCGGCCTCACGAGGTGGCCACGTTTCGGGTCGACAGGGGTTATGAAGACGGCCGCAGGCCCGTGCGTGTCGATTTTACGGCACTTGCCGAAGAGGACGTCCGGCGCCGCGATTTCACCGTGAACGGGCTCCTCATGGACCCTGACACATTCCGCGTGGTGGACGTTGTGGGCGGTCAGGAGGATCTTGAACGTCGAATCATACGCGCCATAGGCGAACCCGCGGAGCGCTTCGGTGAAGACCACCTCCGGATGCTCCGCGCGATCCGCTTCTCGGCGAATCTCGGTTTTGAGATCGAGCCCCGGACGCTTGCCGCGATCAGGGAAAACGCGAAAGCCATCCGGCGCATCAGCGCCGAGCGCGTCCGGGATGAACTCACCCGGATGATGACCCGCGGCGGGGCAAGGCGAGGGATGGAACTCCTCGCCGGCACGGGCCTTCTCGCCGAAATCCTGCCCGAAATAAACGCCATGCGCGGGGTCGATCAACCGGAGAGGTTTCATCCGGAGGGAGACGTCTGGGAGCACACGCTGCGCATGCTGGAT
>Ga0268276_1000815_pt1 | contig 33874 bp, 34 predicted proteins | sample saktaG_4_FD_190145 | JGI IMG/M metagenome (GOLD analysis project Ga0268276, IMG submission 190145) | Saline water microbial communities from Sakinaw Lake, British Columbia, Canada - sak_2010_1_5_45m | ecosystem: Environmental > Aquatic > Non-marine Saline and Alkaline > Saline ...
AAGTGCCGAGAGCTCCGCGAACGGCCGACTGAGGACGTAATGTCCGAAGAAGTGCCGAGAGCTCCGCGAACGGCCGACTGAGGACGTAATGTCCGAAGAAGTGCCGAGAGCTCCGCGAACGGCCGACCGAGGACGAAATGTTGAGCGACCGAAGGAAGTCCCCGGGGGAGAAGTACCGTGAGTTCCGCGAACGGCCGACCGAGGAATTCGAAGTAAAAGCGGCTGTTTATGGTTGCAGAGCTTGAAAATAGATAATAAATAATCCTCCCCTGTAAAGCAGATATACCTCAAAGACAATAAAGCATAAATAAATAATCGTTCGTTTATTTACTCCTTGCCCCTTAGGATTCAAAGGTGTAGAATAATAGGTAAATAGGAGGAGAGATGAAAGTATTTTTATTAATAGTTGTAATGAGTATTGTGTGTTTACAAATATTACCATATGCTTATTCTGATACAAATAGTGTAGTTGGAGAGTGGGAAGTAACGTCACAGTCGCCTACCCAGAAAGAGCTTATGATTATTTCAATGAAAGCTATGGGGATGCAAGATGTTAACCCTGATGAAGTTACGTTTGTTGAGCAATCGCAGCAGGTAATCATTACAGAAAAAAGCATAAAATGGGAATCAATGGGAGCAGGAATGGGTGGTAGCATAGAAAGCCCCTGTAGAATAGAAGGCGATAAAATTAAAATGATTATTGAAGGCGAAAAGTCTGATGCATTGACTAATCACATAAATCAGTTTACACCGCAGCATTATGTTTTTAAGTTTGAAGATGGAAACCTTGTGTTAACCACAAGTGAAATTTCAGGGTATGAAAATAGGACAATTATCTATAAGTTAAAACGGATAGAGTAAAGTAACCCGCCCCAAATCTCTAAAATAAAAAAACGGTCGTTTATTTACTGTACCTCCTGATTCCTCTTGAAAACCTCACTTATTCATACTAAAACAAGCGTAGCGCAGTGCCCCGAGGGGTATACCCTAAATACACTTATATCTCTATATAACTATAAAGGCTCTCTCAGAACGCTTTGGTATAAGTGAGAGTGCTCCCTTTAAAGCGGTTAAGGATTTGGAGGAGTAGGAGTACATCCGTCTTTGCGAGGCTACAAAGTAGCCGAAGCAATCATAAGCCCAAATTATTGTTTTCCCGCAAGCCTGCCTGCCGGCAGGCAGGGGGAACAAGCGCAGTTCAGCGTAGCGACTGAGGACGTAATGTCCGAAGAAGTGCCGTGAGCTCCGCGAACGGCCGACTGAGGACGTAATGTCCGAAGAAGTGCCGTGAGCTCCGCGAACGGCCGACTGAGGACGTAATGTCCGAAGAAGTGCCGAGAGCACCGCGAACGGCCGACTGAGGACGAAATGTTGAGCGACCAAAGGAAGTCCCTTTAGGGAGAAGTGCCGAGAGCACCGCGAGCGGCCGACCCTAAAATTCGAAGTAAAAGCGGTTTTTATGGGCTTGGGGGCTCTGTCATTTTGAGCCGAAGGCGAAGGATCTAGGTTTTTTACTTTTTTTAAAACAATTTGAAAGAAACCGTTCGCCTTAGAGCATTGCATTAATAAGGTTCCTTGTTTTTCCTACTATTTTTGCTTTTTTTGAAAGAAAATCCCCGTTCGATCCGTCATATATAGTGAGGGGTATAAAAAGAAAGGGGGATAATGGAAATAAACATAAAGTCCTTATCGGGTGAGTTTATGTTACTTATTACAAGGCAATGGGTTGCAATCTTGAGGTCGCAATTTGCGACTTCAAGTAAGGGCTTATAGAGCAAAGGAGGTCATATGAAACACAAATCAATCCCAGAAGTGGTCATAGAGCAAAAGATATATCTTATTAGAGGGCATAGGGTTATGATTGATACTGACCTAGCCCATCTTTATGCTGTAAAAACTAAAAGGCTTAACGAGCAAGTAAAACGGAACATAAAGCGCTTTCCAGTAGACTTTATGTTTCAATTGACGAAAAAAGAAAAAAACGAACTGGTCGCAAATTGCGACCAGTTCAAACAACTTAAACATTCAACTATTGCACCGTATGCTTTCACGGAGCAAGGGGTTGCAATGCTTTCAAGCGTACTTAATAGCGAAAGAGCGATTGAGGTCAATATAGCTATCATGCGTGCCTTTGTGAAGCTACGCCAAATTATATACGCTAATAAAGAATTAGCACAGAAGCTGAAAGAGCTTGAGCAAAGAATAGAAAAGCATGACACAGAAATCCATGCCATTTTTGAGGCAATACGCCAGCTTATGACACCGCCTGAAAAACCCAAACGACGCATAGGATTTCATGCAACCTAAAAAGAAACCTCTATAGAAAGTATTTTGTGAAGTAGTAAGAGAGTAGAATAATTAGACCTTGTAAATCTCTAGAATAAGCGCTAAAATACCCTTATCATGCGTTATATTATATCCCTCATAATAGCAATTTCCCTTCTTATAGCACCTGCATACTCCGCGGATGGTTTCCTATCATCTAGAGTCAAAGATATATCTGACCGTAACTATGAAAAAGCTGTTATAGAGCTTATTGATTCCGCTAAAGAATCCATAGTCATATCTATGTACAGCATCAATATTGCCTCTGGAAAGAGAAACCCCATAACCCTGCTTCTTAATGACCTATTAGAGGCAAGGAGAAGGGGCGTTAAGGTTGAGTTATACCTTAATACTGATTTTAGGGATATTGATGAGAATAAGAATCTTCTTATAGTAAACCCTGCTATCAAAGGATTAGAAAAAGCAGGATGTATAATTCATCTTATTCCTTCAAATAAAATGCTCCATGATAAGCTTGTTATTGTGGATAAGCGCTATATTGCTGAAGGTAGCACCAACTGGTCTATCAGCGCTTTTAGGAGAAACTTCGAATCATCCACGCTTATAGATTCATCTGATTTAGCTGATATAAAACTTAAAAGGCTTAAACGGATTCTTACACTTTCAAAGCCAAAGCAAAAACACGCTACCAGGCCTTTTTATCTTGAAAAACTCCCCAAAAGATTAAATATAGCTAATGAGCTTATTATAAATAAGAAGTATTTCCCGCAGATGGTAACAAGGCAGGATAAGCGTGCCTTTAATCTCTATCTGCTATTATTAGCCCATAGTCAGCTTACTAAGAAAAATGAGTTCTTCCTAAGCTTAGAGGATATGGGGTTAAGCTTAGGGCTACCTAGTTCATCAACTAATACCGCCTTAAGGCGCCAGGTAATAAGAAGTCTTAAGAATCTTAAGAGCCGCTATAACTTAATAGATGTAGAGTTCTTTTATGGTAAGAATGCTATTGTCATCATGTCCAACCTTCGTTCCTCGTCATTGCGAGGGAGCTCCGAAGGAGCGACCGAAGCAATCATAAGTCCAAATAACAAAGCGCCTCAATCCTTTACCATACCATCTGACTCTATAATAAATGACAAAGATCTTACATTACGCTCTAAATTCCTCTTACTTATAAAAGCTTATCTTAAAGCAGAGGGAGGAGCCGAAGGCGACGTGGCAATCTCTATAAAGGCTCTCTCAGAACGCTTTGGTATAGATGAGTCTGTTCTTCGTAAGGCACGTAAAGACTTGGGGGAGTAGTAGTACATCCGTCTTTGCGATCCGCCGTAGGCGGAGAAGCAATCATAAGCCCAAATTATTGTTTTCCCGCAAGCCTGCCTGCCGGCAGGCAGGGGGAACAAACGCAGTTCAGCGTAGTACCCCGGAGGGGTATGTGAACTGCTGGCAGGAACTTTTGAGGCGACCCTAAAATTCGAAGTAAAGGCGCTATTTATGAAGGATCGGAAAAAGGTCAAACATCTCCAGTTCCATTAACTACAAATTTTGCTTTACTTACAGGTATAAAAGTAGTACAATGCAACCACAATTTAGAATACGTCCCGAGTTAGAAGGGGCAAATCCCGGACGTTAAAAAAGTAAAACCTTCGCTAGGAATAGCGGGGGTTTTTATTTTTAACACGACACAACGCTGTCGCGTACCCTTGTTATAATCTATAGCGCTATGCTTTTAACTTTTAATTAAAAATTTATGCTAATGATTACTCGCCACTTTTTTAGCCCATACCATTTTATTGTAAAACCGAGGTATCATGTCCGAAGTTGCTAATATATTCCGGCAATTAGAGCAGCGCATAATCGCGGTAATAAAAGAATCATTTTAACGCGTAATCTTAGAAAGGGGAGGTGTAGTATGATCAAAAGGCAAGGGGATGTTTTGGTTCTAAGAGTAAAGGAGATCCCGGAAGGTGCAATAAAAAAGGATAATCTAGTATTAGCAGAGGGGGAGGCAACAGGCCATCTGCATGAGCTTAATACGGGTGAGCTTTATGAAAAAGGCGGTATTTTGTACTTTAAGGTTCCTGAAGGAAAAACTGCTAACCTAATCCATCCGGAACACAACACAGTAACATTTGAGCCTGGTACTTACAGGGTTGTTCATCAAAGAGAATACGAGCCCTCTGATTGGAAAAAGCCATGGAGGCGTGTAAGTGACTAATAGCAATGTAAATGAAATCATAAGCCATAAATGGCTTGATAACCGGCTTGAATGCGTTTACCAGGACCCTGAGCACAAAAAGGGTGAGGTAAAAGGCTACTACAAAAGCGGGGCAATGCGCTTTAAATATCCCATCAGGAATGATAGCTTACATGGTGAGGGGAGAACATGGTATGAAGACGGATCCTTAGAATGCCAAGAAAAGTACATTAATGGACAGCTTAACGGCATAAGGTGGGAGTGGTATAATAGCGGTAAGAAGAAATCAGAAAAACACTACCAGTATGGCACCCCGCACGGCCCCCAAAAAGAGTGGTATGAAAGCGGAAACTTTAAGCATTACTCTTTCTATAACCACAGCGTGCTTGATGGAGATGCCAGGAGTTGGTATTCTGATGGAAGGTTTGAGTATCATGAAAAATATTCTAATGGCCTAAAGCACGGCTATCAAAAGTATTGGGACCCAAGTGGCAAGCTGGTTTTAGAGGAGGTATATACAAAAGGTGTACGTATCCCACCAGAAATCCACAAGCTTATTGTCTCGCATAAATTAAACGCAAAGGTTATATTGGATATTAAAAATTCAGCTGTAAGAAGAATTTGCATTGATGAGTTTGGCTATGCAAGGTTTTTAAGTCAGGTAGAGCATGAAGTTGTTGAGAAATACGGAGATTATGAGCTTGTAAAGATAAATTGGATCAAGCGGGAAGAGCCCATATACCTTGTAAAAGTAAAATGCCATTCTACAGGAGCCTATTACACATTGAGAGTGCCTCCTACAGTAGCCTCTGTAAAAGAGGCAATTGCATGGACATTTCATATGAAGAAAGATCAATATAACCCGGTCCAAGAAGCATAAGCTGACACCGGTTTTTGTATTTTATAGGAATAAAAAAAGGGGAGGGTGTAATATGTCGGGCTTTTTTAAGAAAAGGTGGGTGCTGGTAGCAGCAATATTTCTGATAATTAACATAGCAGGGCTTGTGAAGATTGTATCCGTTTTAGAAGATAAAAAGGTATATGGTAGAAAGCCCAAGTTCAGTCTTGTGTCATCTGTTGCCGGGAACATAAGACAGCTTGTTTGGCCTGCTAAAAAGGCGATCGAAGATATAATAAGAAAGGAATTTAGAGTCATTGATATATACCCAAGTGTTTCAGGAACCGATACAAGAATTAGAATAGATTTTAATGAAGAAGTTAGCCCCGCTGAAATCAAGAGTTTTATAGATATCTCCCCTGAAATAGATTTTATCATTGAAAAAGTTTCCAAGGGCGTACTTGTTTATGGTGATTTTAAGATAGGCCAGGCCTATAAGATAGAAGTGCTTAAAGGGCTGCCTGATGCAAAGGGTAAGGCACTTTCCGAGTCTATTACAAGGACAGTTTTTATGCCTGATTATGACCCAAGCCTTGAGTTTAAAGCGCAGGGCATGTATGTTTCTTTAAGAGGTAATCAAAATATACCGGTTGAGACAGTAAACATTGATGCTATAAAGATAAAGATCCATCGTGTATATGATAATAATATCGTATATCTTCTTAATAATTCCAGGTATTACAGCGTGCCGGATAATATAGGCCTTGATGTTGTTGAAAAGGTGGTACCAACAGATGCCCAGCATAATGAGCCTAAAGAGGTACTATTAAGCCTAAAAGACCTTATACAGTCAGATTCCCGCGGCATATTTTTTATGCGTATAACAGGAGATGAGGATGGCTATTACTGGAGCGGTGATTCAAAGATTATACTCACATCTGATATAGGCATTGTGGTTAAAAAGTCAGAGAATGATTTATTTGTGTGGCTTAATTCACTTTCATCTACTAAGGCTATCGAGGGCGCTACTGTAAAGGCATTTACCAAAACAAACCAGCAGATCTTAGAAGGAAAAAGCAATTCTGACGGGCTTATACATTTTAAGGATGTAGACTGGTCAGGAGATAAAAAGCCTTTTGTTGTTACAGCGTCAACAGATAAAGACCAGTCCTTTATTGAGCTTGAAAAATGCACCTTGGCAGAGACAGATTTTAATATTGAAGGAAGGCCTTATATAAGCTCTGGTTATGAAGGGTTTCTTTATACCGATAGGGGTGTGTACAGGCCAGGGGAAAAGGTGCACTTAAAGGCAGTCGTAAGATACCCAAGCCTTGAGACACCTGAGGTGTTTCCAGTTGTTTTTGAGATTATAAGGCCTGATGGAAGAGAGTTTGCCAAGTTTAATGGTGTGCTTTCAGAATTTGGGACGGTTAATCTTGATATAGCGATACCCGACTATGCTCTTACAGGAAGCTATACAGCAAACCTTATGCTTCCAGGACAGAAAAAGGAAATAGGAAGTGTTAAGTTTAATGTCGAAGAGTTTATGCCTGACAGGCTTAAGGTGACATTAGATATGCCTAGTGAAAGATTAAAGGCAGATAAGCCGGTTTCTATTGATGTAAAGGCAGAGCAGTTTTTTGGCGCTCCGGCAGAGGGCAGGAGAATAGAGGTTGTTTATAACTTAAGGCCGCAGGATCTTAAGCCAGAGGCATTTAAGGATTATTCCTTTGTCGACTCAACAAAAGAGTTTTCATTTAAAAGGACAAGCCTTGGCGAAAGGATAGCCGATACCAATGGCAAGGCAAGCTTTGAGCTTAATATAGCTGACAAGCTTTCCCCTCCATCTGCTTTAAGGTGTGATATAGGCGCTATTGTTAAGGAAATAGGAGGCCGCGCTGTTACAAAATATGACAGCAGGGCTTTTGATGCCTATCCTTATTATATAGGAATAAGGCAGGCTGCAACAGGTTACGCAAGGCCGGGGATTGAGATGAAATTTGACTATGTCGTAGTCTCGCCAGATGGTGAAAAAATAGCCACGCCTGAGCTAAAAGCTAATATATATAAAGTTGTATGGAATACAGTCTTAAAAAAAGACGAGCAGGGTGAATACAGGTATGTCTCTGAAAGCAGGGAAGAAAAGATACATACAGATATATTAGATAAAGAAAGTTCTGCTTATGGTTTTACCCCTAATTTCTCCGGAAACTATATAATTCGTATAGAGGCAAAGGAAGGGGCATCTCATAGCGCAAGCCTTAATTTTTACTGCTCAGATTCAGGCTATATGCCCTGGGCAATGGAAAGGCCTGATAGGATTGAGCTTAAACTGGATAAACCGTCTTATGCTATTGGGGAAACAGCAAGGCTTGTAATAAACTCACCCTTTAAGGGAAAGGCATTGATTACTATTTCAAAGGATAAGGTAATTGATACCAATATCATTGAATTAGAAAATACAACGCAGGAAATCTCGCTTATAGTTAATGAGGAGTGGAGTCCTAATGTATATTGTGCAATAACTATTATAAGGCCGGTAAATCCTCTTGAGGACTGGGTATCCTATAGAGCATATGGGATTATTCCAATTAGTGTTGATAATGCAGAAAACAAGTTAAATATTAATCTTGTAAGCCCTCAATCAACCATGCCAAAGGATAAGATACAAGTAGAAATAGCGGTAAAAGATGCACAAGGCCAGCCTCAAAAGACAGAGGTATCTTTAGCATTGGTAGATGAAGGGGTTTTACAACTTACTAATTTTAAGACACCGGATCCTTTTGATTTCTTTTATGGTAAAAGAGGAAACAGCATAGCAACAAGCGATGTATATTCTTTGCTTATTCCTGAATTTGGTAAAGAAAAAATTGGAGCAGACTCAACACCATCAGGGGACAGGGCACCATATGATCCTAAAAGCAGGCTCAATCCAATAAGCGCAAAAAGGGTAAAGCCGGTAGTCCTATGGCAAGGGAGTATCATTACTGATGAAAACGGGAAGGCAAGTGCAGATTTTATTATACCGCAGTTTTCAGGAAACTTACGCATTATGGCAGTTGCAATAGGCAATAAATCTTTTGGAAATTCTGAAAAAGATCTAAAGGTTGTTGAGCCTATCATGATAGAGCCGACTCTTCCAAGGGCCCTGTCTACAAACGACGAATTTACAATACCTGTATCTGTTTTTAACTCAACAGGTAAAGACGGTGATATTACCATAAGCCTTAGTACATCAGAGGGATTTGCCTTTAAATCAGATAAGTCTTTTAAGGTTCATATAAAAAACAACAAAGAAGGCCTCGTTGGCTTTAAGCTTAAGGCCCCTGGCCTGCCGCAGAAAGCTACTATAGATATTAAGGCGCAAGGGCTAGGCTATGAGTCAGAGTCTTTAACAGAGCTTGCAGTGCGCCCGCCTGTTCCCTTTATAACGCTTACAGGCTCAGGGTCTGTTAAGGCGCCCGGAACATATGCAATAAATATACCCGGTAATTGGCTCAAAAACACAGAGGATATACGTTTGGTAATAACCGCCTTACCAGGCTTACAGCTTGCAGGGGGGTTAAAGTATTTGATGGAATACCCCTATGGGTGTATTGAGCAGACCACATCATGCGTGTTTCCGCTTTTGTACTTAAAAGATATAGCCTCAGTAATTGAGCCTGAAAAGTTTAACCCTGAGCAGGTTGACATCTATATTAATGATGGCATAAGAAAGATACTCTCCATGCAGACATATTCAGGCGGATTTTCATATTGGCCCGGATATCAGAGAACTTATAATTGGGGTAGTGTGTATGCCACTGACTTTTTAGTCGAGGCGGAAAACGCTGGATACTCAGTGCCAGCACTTTCCAGGAACACAGCCCTTGATTATTGTGAAAAAATACTCTCAGGCTCAAATGAGGATTCTACGCTTGAACTTAAGGCATATAGCTGCTATGTGCTTTCAAAAGCAGACCGTTTAAAGCCATCATGGATTCGCAGGCTTCAAGAGGTTAAAGATAAGCTACCTGAATATTCAAGATTTCATTTAGCAGCATCGCTTTTTGCATTAGGCGATAAAAATGCTGTTAAGGATATTTTAGGAGAAGGCATAACTGACGTAAAGATACAAAGAGAAACAGGCGATAGCCTTAATTCTTATACAAGGGCTAATGCCATAGCGCTCTCTGTCTATATGGATATTGAACCTGAAAGTCCAATGGTGCCTGTGCTTGTTAAGCGCTTACAGGGTGCTATGGAAAACGGTAACTGGCAGACAACACAGGATAATGCTATGGCGCTTCTTGCCTTGGGTAAATACGCAAACTATATGAGACACCAGGATATTGATTATTCAGGCAAGGTTTTAGTCCAGGGCAAGGTTATGGCTGAGTTTGACAGCCAGCAGGATATAACATTAGAGAATAAGCTTTTAGCAGGCGAGGATATCCAGATATCACTGCAAGGTAAAGGGGTTGCTTATTATTACTGGGTCAGTGAGGGGGTGCCTGTATCTGAAAGAGTAGAGGAAAAGAGCAAAGGCATTGATGTAAGGAGGAGTTTCTTTAACCGCGCCGGTGAGCCATTAACTTCAGGTAAATTTAAACATGGCGATGTAATAGTAGTTGATATAAGGATAGACGCTTTAGCGGCTTATAAGAACGTGGTAGTTGAGGATCTTCTGCCTGCTTGTTTTGAGATTGAGAATCCGCGGCTTGCTACATCTGAAACAGTAACATGGACAAATAAAGACGCAATAGAACCAGATCACATTGATATGCGCGATGACAGGCTCCTTCTTTTTACGGATTTACCCTCTACAGGCCCTATGCATTATCGTTATGTAGCAAGGGCTGTAACAAAGGGTAAGTTTATCTTGCCTGCTATAAACGCATATTGCATGTATGACCCAAGCATAATAAGCATTTCAGGGCAGGGATATGTTGAGGTAGAGGATTAAGGTATGAACAAGTGCTTTATAGCATGGTTTAAGCGGGGTTTAATAGGTATTGCTGTCTTTAGTGTGCTTTGTGTTAGCGCGTATTTTACAATACTTCACATAGCACCTTTCCCTTATGATGCGATAAAAGACATACAACACTCTAAATGCCTGTTTGATACTAAGGGCAATCTCTTACGAGCCTTTACCAATGAAGACGGCCTTTGGCTTATGCCGGTTCAATTACAAGATGTAAATCCGCACCTTATAGAGGCAACGCTTTCAATTGAGGACAATCGTTTTAACAGGCATTTTGGAGTTGACCCTCTTGCTATAATAAGGGCTGCTAATCTAAACCTTAGAAATGGCAGGGTTATCTCAGGGGCATCGACTATTAGCATGCAGGTTATGCGTATTCTTGAAAACAGAAAGCGCTCCTTCCCTAATAAAATAATCGAGGCAGTCCATGCCATAAAGCTTGAGAGGCTATATTCTAAAAAAGATATTTTGAGGCTATATTTTGAGATGGCTCCGTATGGAGGGAATATCCATGGCGTAAGGGCGGCATCTCTTAGGTATTTTAAAAAACACCCTAAAGACCTTACGCTTTCAGAATGCGCTTTATTAGCTGGAATACCGCAGTCACCGACAAAGCTTAGGCCTAATCGCTATCCTGATAGAGCTCAGAAACGAAGAGGCAGGGTATTAGAAAGCATGCTAAAAAACAGTTATATAACGTTAGCCCAGTATGAGGCTGCCTCTAAAGAGCCGGTGTTAGCTGGTAATAATGTTTTTCCATTTAATGTGCCGCATTTTGCCCAGTTTGTGAATAGTCACCATCCCAGAAAAGGAGATATAAAGACAACCATTGACCCTGCAATTCAGTTTTTTGCGGAACATGCCCTTAAAGAAACGGTTCAGGCCTTGATGCCGCATGGCGTAACAAATGGCGCAGTAGTTGTTATTGAAAACAGCACAGGCAATATAAGGGCAATGGTAGGGTCTGCGGATTTTTTCTCAAAAGAAAACTCAGGCCAGATAAACGGCGCCTTAAGCAAGCGGTGCCCTGGCTCAACACTAAAGCCATTTACATACGCACTTGGCTTTGATAAGGGTATATATACCCCAAAGATGATACTTTCCGATGTACCTGTACAATATAGTGGTTATGCGCCTGTTAATTATGATAAAAAATTTAGAGGCCCTGTAACTGTCCGTGAGGCCTTAGTTGATTCTTTAAATGTACCCGCAGTAGAGGTATCCCATAATATAGGGTATAGAACGCTTTATAGGTTTTTAAGAAACTCAGGCATAACTACGCTTAAGAGATTACCCGATTACTACGGCCTTGCCCTTACACTTGGCTCAGGCGATGTTAATCTGCTTGAGCTTACCAATGCCTATGCAACACTTGCACGACTTGGGGAATATAAGCCCTATAGCTTTATTGAGAATGAGGAAAAACCATCAAGGCGTATCCTTTCAGAAGGTGCCGCATATTTAGTAGCAGATATAATATCTGATACGAGTAGGTTGCATGATATAGGAATATACAGAGACGATAAGGTTCATCCTAAGATTGCCTGGAAGACAGGAACCTCCTATGGCAATAAGGATGCCTGGACTATATGCTATAACCCGGAATACACAATCGGTATATGGCTTGGTAATTTCTCAGCAAGGTCTTCAAAGGTGCTTGTAGGCGTTAACACCGCAGCGCCTATTGGAATGAAGATTTTTGACTGGCTGTATTTAAACAAGAATGCCCCCTGGTATCAGATGCCGAATTCAGTAGGTGAGCGTAGAGTCTGCGCGACAAGCGGTGAGCCTATAAGCGCAAGCTGTGAAAATAGCGTGACAGACTTATATATTAAACACTGCAGCTCTACCAGGAAATGTACCACCCATGAAAAGATAGCCATAGCATTAGATGGAGCCATAGATTTTGATAAAGACAGGCCCAAGATAATATCCCCATCGCATAGATGTGAATACTTTATCTCAGGGATTTATGGTGAGCGGAGGCTTAAATTACAGGCAACAGGTGCCCCTGATGCTGAAAAACTTTACTGGTTTGTAAACGGAAAATTTTACACCTCTTCTAATATTGGTGGTAAAATATTATGGGACATGGAATTAGGCAGATACAGGATTACATGTTCTGATTCTTTTGGCCGCAGCTCATCTGTTATAGTCACTGTAAGATAAGTATTTATAGGAAACACTGCCCATGAATCAGCTTATTTTAGATGGTTACAATGTAATATACAAAATCCCTCAGCTAAGACAACATCTTGAAAAAAGCCTTGAAAATGCCCGAATAGCACTAGCCAGCTTTGTATTAACATGGGGCAGAACCCATAACCATAAAGGTAAAATAACCATTGTTTTTGATGGAAGAGATAGTATTTGCAGCAATGCTGGCAATAATCTTTGTGGTGTAAATTGTGTTTATACCAAGACAAAGCAAGAAGCAGATGATTGAATAATATCTATGGTGCGAAATAGCCCACACAGTAAAGAGATCATAGTTATATCAGATGATAACTATGTAACAAATAACTGCAAAGTCCATGGGGCCCAGGTAAAATCAGCAGGTTTTTTATCACAGTCAAAAGCACCAGAAGGCGCCTTAGACGATAAGTCTATAGACAGAAAAACCGAAAGTGAAATAAACGAATGGCTTAAGAAGCAATATGGCATGTAAGCGGCACAGGATAAGATAATGAGAGCTAAACAAAAAACCAGATCAGATGAAGTTAGGCCTAAACTTAAAGCCTTGTGGCATCGCCATGAGGTTAACTATGACACAAAATAAAACTGTACTATGCCCGATACACAAAGTGCCCATGCGTTCAGCAAAAATAGCGTGGGGTTTCATCATGGCACCATTGCCTGAAGAAAAACATGAAGAAATAATATATGGCGGTTGCTGCATGCCACAAGATAAGGATGGCAATACACCGCGATATGGCTATATATGCACAGAGTGCGAAAAATTATCAAAAAAAGAAGATAATGATATAAATTACACCTATATGGTCATGGATGGCGAAATTGTGCCCATAGATTAAAAGGAGATGGAGAGCCGTTAGAGCTTTAGTTGCTATGTTTACTAAAAATACTATGCAAACAAAATTTAATCAGACCAAAGTACCCCTATCCCTAATACAGGAAGTTGCTGTACTCCTAAAACACAGCAAAAGCATTTTGTTTATCACAGGCTCAGGTATATCAGCAGACTCAGGACTTCCTACATACCGCGGCATAGGCGGCCTATATGATGACAAAGTAACAGAGGATGGTATCCCGGTAGAAATGGCTTTAGCAGGTGATATGCTTGCTACAAAACCTGAAGTTACATGGAAATACCTTTCTCATATTGAGAAAAACTGTCGAAATGCTACTTTTAACAAAGCGCATGAGATTATAGCGGAGATGGATAACAACTTTGATCGTGTATGGGTTCTTACGCAGAATATAGACGGTTTTCACTATCAGGCAGGGTCAAAAAATGTTATTGATATCCATGGTGACTTACATAGGATAGCATGTACTGTTTGCAAGTGGCGAAAGACCATTAAAGATTTTACTGAAATTAATATTCCCCCACATTGTCCAGAGTGTGATGCAATAGCAAGGCCTGATGTAGTATTCTTTGGTGAGATGCTTCCTGAAGATAAGTTAAATACCTTACAGCGTGAGATAGATAGAGGTTTCGATATATATTTTTCAATAGGCACAACAAGCATTTTCTCATACATAAGACACCCTATGGCAGTGGCAGAACATCTTGGCAAGCCTACAATAGAAATCAACCCTGGCAAGACTGAGATATCAGACTGGGTAAGCATAAAAATCCCTCTTGGTGCTGCTGAAGCACTGGATTTAATATGGAAGGAGTATGCGGAAATGTGAAGGATCAATGGTATCTGGATAAATAAGGTAACTCATGAATAAAAAACCTAACCCGTTTCTATCTAAAACCAAATACATGGATGGGCTTAAGTGCCCTAAGCTTTTGTGGTTTGAGTATAACCGGAAAGAGGATTTACCCCCTGTTGATGCTTCTGTACAGGCTATCATGGATCAAGGTACAGTTGTAGGAGAGCTAGCACAGACGCTTTTTCTTGGAGGTATAAAGCTTCAAAGAGACTATATGCCGGATAAGCAAGCAGAAAAGTCTTTAGAAGCTGCTAAGCTTCGTAAGCCTCTATTTGAGGCAGGCTTTGTTTATAAACAGGCTTATGCATTAGCTGATATCCTTAACCCGGTTGCCAAAAACGCATGGGACCTTATCGAAGTAAAAAGCTCAAGCGGAGTAAAGGAAGAGTATTATAGAGATATAGCTTTCCAAAAATATGTATATGAAGGCTCGGGTTTGAAGATACGTAAATGCTATCTCATGTATATCAATAATCAATATGTGCGTAAGGGCAAAATAGACCCCAAGAAACTATTTGCAACAGAGGATGTTACAAGACAATGCGATGACCTTATTCCAGAAATCGAAGCAGATATAGCGGATATGTTTGAAACAATACAGAAAAACGATGAGCCACGTGTAAAGATCAGCCCGCATTGCAACAAGCCATATTCATGCCTTCTTAAAGATATGTGTTGGGATTTTTTGCCACAAAAAGATGATATTTTCAGCCTGTATTTTGGGAAAAGAAAAGCCTATGAGCTTATGGAGCGCGGTGTATTGCGTATTACAGATATAAATAAAAATGTTAGTTTAAGCTATAAACAGAGCATCCAGGTTACGTGCCATAGAACCCAGACACCACATATTGATAAAAAGGGGATAAAGGGCTTTCTTGATATATTGAAGTACCCTCTTTATTTCCTCGACTTTGAAACAATAAACCCTGCAATACCAGTCTATGATGATACAAGGCCATTTGAAGCTATTCCTTTTCAATATTCTTTATATGTAGTTAAGAATAAAGGTTCAAAACCCGAATGCCACTCATACATTGCACCAGGTGATAAAGGTCCACGAGAAGAGATCCTAAAACAGTTAAAAAAATTATTAGGTAATTCAGGATCAGTTATAGCCTACAATGCTTCTTTTGAAAAAACAACACTTCGGCATGCAAGCGAGGCATATTCTCAATACCAGGACTGGGTAGCTGCAATAGAAGAGCGTCTTGTTGATCTGCTTGCTCCTTTCCGTGGATTTCTTTATTATCATCCATGTCAGGAAGGAAGCGCTTCGCTTAAGAATGTCCTTCCTAGTATGACTAAGTCAAGCTATGATGATATGGAAATAGCAGGTGGCAATACAGCTAGTATAGAATATTATAGAGTAACCTTTGAGAAAGATATTACCGAAAAAGAACGCCAGCGGGTTTACAGCGCTCTCGAAAAATACTGCGACCTGGATACAAAAGGTATGGTGGAGATAGTAGAGGCATTAGATAATATAGCTTCTAAGTAGTTAATTACGAAATTCGGGGTACACACGCGATCCGTATTTGATATTGTTTCAGTAGGGGAAAATATGAATCTATTTAATTATTTTGCTATACAGACAGTTCTAACTGAAGAACTTCAGGCAGCCGGATAGAAAATAACGCCAGAACGAATAAAAGAGGCCGGAGATCTCTTCCAACCATTTATTGACGTCAAAAATCTTGTGGTAACACCAAGATTAGCATCCGTCAGTAAACATATTAGTTTCAGGTATTGCGGGCTTGAGTTATTGCAGCTTACCTTCAAAAATAAATATAAACTTACTTTAGAAGTCAGAGATGGCAAAGTAAGAAGGGCTATAAAAATATCAGAAGACCAGACTTTGGATAATGCAAGAGAACTCCTAAAAATTGTAAAGCCAATTCTAGCGCGAACCGATTTTGTAGAACACCCGAGACATAAGCGAATAATTCCTGGATTTTCAATGGAGCATTGGCTCGAAAGCCTAATTTTATCTGATACTGAAGGAGGGAAACGTGCTCGAAAACATATAGGTATTAATGAGGATTTGAGTAAGGTGGTTTCGCAAGTTCCAGTAGTCGTAAAACCGTCAAAGACGAGAAGGAGAGCGTTTCATATTGATTTGTTCAGTCTTAATAGGGGTGGAAAAAGTGTAATCGTTGAATTGAAAAAAGATAATGATTTAGACACAGCTATGGGTGAGCTGCAAGACTATTCAAACTGGTTTTTGCATAGCGAAAGTAAGTTTGACCCGGAGTTAGGCAACCCTGAAGAAATGGTAAGAGAGCACTATATGCCCTCGGGCAATTATGATTTTAGTCAAAAAAGCATTGAGGCAGTCGCGGTAGTAACAAAACCAAGAAAAATACCCGAATGGCCACATAGGGGTCAAGTGAAGCTTAGAATAATTGAATTGCCATATCGTTGGTGGAAAAATCCTGACGGAAACCCATTCAATATATGAAAATAATTACTTATCGTGGCACTCACGAAATTGGCGGAAGCTGTGTTGAGCTTCAAACAGCAAATTCCCGTATTCTCATAGATTTCGGCATACCACTTGTTACCGGTAATAAAGAGCGGTTTGATATTAAGAGCATTGAAGGAAAGACCGCAGAAGAGCTTATCCAGCTAAATATACTCCCAGATATAAAAGGCCTCTACAAGCACCAGGAAAAAGCGGTTGACGCTATACTTATCTCACACTCCCACCTTGATCATTACGGATTCATGGAATATGTCAATCAAGATATATCTATCTATATGAGCAGGGGCGCAAAAGAGCTTATAGATATAACTAATATCTTTGTCACTAAAAGACCAAGCCTGATAGATCCTTTGCTAATAAAGCATATGAGGCCGTTTCAGATCAAGGACTTTAAGATAACGCCTTATCTTGTTGATCATTCAGCTTTTGATGCCTTGGCATTCCTGGTTGAGGCAGAAGGAAAGAAGGTATTCTACTCAGGAGACTTCCGCGGCCATGGCAGAAAGAGCATATTATTTGAAAGGATGTTAAAAGATCCTCCCAAGGCACTAGATTGCCTTCTTATGGAAGGCTCTATGATAGGCAGGAAAGACTGGATATACAGGGATGAGATATCTGTACAAGCTCGAATTGAGAAGATACTGCAGGAGAATAAGAACATTACATTTCTTTTTACATCTTCCCAGAATATAGACAGGCTTGTCTCAGCATATAAGGCATGCCTTAAGACAGATTCGATATTTGTAATAGATATCTACACAGCATTTGTGCTTGATAAGCTAAGGAAGGTTTCAAAGAATATACCCCAGTTTAATTGGAAGAACATAAAGGTAAAATTTATCAATTATCATGCTGATATTCTTGCAAATGCAGGATATAGGAATCTTCTCTATGTATATAATAAGCAGAAGATAGATATGTTTGATATAAACCGCCAGAAGAAAAGGATCCTGATGCTGGCAAGGGACAATTCTGTCTTTCCAAGTCTCATAAAGAGCATAGATGGCATCTCTGGGGCAAAGCTGATATACTCCATGTGGGAAGGGTATCTGACAGAGAAGTTTAAGGACTATTGCAAAGATAAGCAGATAGAGATAGAATCAGTACATACCAGCGGCCATGCCACCATAGAAGACCTAAAGGCCTTTGCCAAGGCATTAAACCCTAAAACCTTAGTACCAATACATACATTTGCTTCAGAAAGCTATCCAGAGCTGTTTGAGAATGTAAAGATACTGGATGATAAAGAGGTACTGGAGATTTGATAAAAGAGGGAGCGAAGCGACCGTCATTGCGAGCGCAGCGAAGCGACCGAGGACGCAATGTCCGAGGAAGTGCCGTGAGCTCCGCGAACGGCCAATCCAAAGCCCAAATTATAGTTTTACCGCAAGGTGATGGGAACAGCGTCCGAGGACTTTTGCGAGCGACTGAGGACGCAATGTTGAACGACCAAAGGAAGTCCCTTTAGGGAGAAGTGCCGTGAGCTCCGCGAACGGGCCGACTGAGGACGCAATGTCCGAAGAAGTGCCGTGAGCTCCGCGAACGGGCCGACTGAGGACGCAATGTCCGAAGAAGTGCCGTGAGCTCCGCGAACGGCGGACCCTAAAAATCGGAGTAAAAGCGGTTTTTATGGGGATAGCTTTACCTTCGGGAATATGAAGCGCTCTCGGGAGTTGGGGGATAAGGTAGGAGTGGATAGAGATTTGATAAGAGAAGAATAGAGTAACGGAAAGCGGCTGTTTATGGGGAGGGAAAACAAAGGGAAAAAATGAAGAAAAAAGGGCAAAGTTTTTTTAGACTCCAGCTTTAGCAAATGTTTAATTATGATCCTCAAATAAATATAACTTGACAAATGGAAAAAATATGGTAAAATAATGGTCATCATATGGTAACAATAAAATTGGAGGATTAATATGAAAAGCTTAAAAGAAGGCATATTTGCCACTGTTTCCAAAGAGGACTATTTATCTTTTTACCAGCATAAAAAGTTTGACTATGATAAAGTAAAAAATTTGTTGGAATTTGACAAAGAGGATATTTCTAGAGCTACAGGGATACCATTGAAATCTATCCGTTTTGACACAAAGGTTCCCAGAAAAGTGCAAAAGCGCATGAAAGAGTGGGCTAATCTTTTGAATCTAGTTGCCGGACATTTTAAAGGAGACCATATTAAAACAGCTTTGTGGTTTACTACACGAAATCCTCTTTTGGGTAGTATAGCTCCTAGAGATATGATTAGACTTGGAAGATATAAGAAGTTATTTAATTTTATCTTTAATTCATTATCAGAAAATAAAAAGTAGATTTTATGGCTAGGAGTAAACGATTCCATAATTATTTTCGAAGAAAACAGCCAAAGAAGCATATTCATATAACCCGAGCTCATCTAGATCAATTTTCTGAAAGTGATATCCAGAGATTAATAGATCATAAGGATAATTTTTTAAAATATTATTGGGATTACCATAATGAATTAGCATATCAGCGTTCTAAGATTACAGATAAGATCAAAGAATCTCTTCTTGAAGCTACGCAAAAGGTTTTTAAATTTGAAAAATGGCAACGAACATTAAAATACCAATATGCTAATGAACCATTTTCTGTTTCTGGTAGCTTAATAGATCCTGGTGGTAGGTTCAATATTGGCAATATTAATGTTTCACAATTTCCGACTTTTCCAGCTCTTTATTTAGCTTCCGATAAAAATACAGCGATTCAAGAATTATTAAGTCAAAAAATTGATTCAGAACAAAGCAATTCTAGACTAGATGCTCTAGATTTTGCACTTACAAGCCATGCTTCTATTGCTGTTGTGTCTATGAGCGGATCAATAGGATCTATAATTAACCTTAAAGATCCTAAAGGCCTTAAGCCATTTGTTAATTTAATAAAAGATTTTAAGATTTCAGATTCCCTGAAAAAAGCTGCTAGAGCTATTAAAGAACCAGAGCCAATATTAATTCAAACAGTTCCCAAGCTTATAGAGGCTTTATTACATCCTAACTGGCGTTTTTGGCCTATGCAATTTGATGTACCTGTAGCCTCTCAAATTTTTGGCCAGTTAGTTTTTGAAGCAGGAGTTAAAGGAATTTTGTATACTTCAAAATTTACATCTAAGGATTGCCTTGCTATCTTTCCGCAGAATTTTGAAGAAAGTTCGTTTATACAACTAGACGATGAAGTTCCAGGCGGAACTAAACTTGTCCGCTTAGATATGCACACCTGGAAATATGTCAGGAAATTGCAATAATATAACAAGTTATAACTTTATGCTTAACAGAATCCCTGCCTCTCCGCTACTGTGACTATAATTCTCCAAGTAGAAGAAGAGTTAGCAAGCCTAGCACAGCTACAACAAATCCTACCGCTATATGCCATAGCCATACTCAAACCTATCCGGCCATACCACATAATATCGTCTTTTCCTCATAATTATATGCTATCAATAAGTAGCAATAATGTCAAGAATAAAATGCTACCTTAAAGTAGTCGACTTATAAGTAGCATTTAATATATAATGTAACTCCACATAAGGAGATATACATGCCAGAAATCAACAAAAAAGTAGGCCTAAATATCCGTAAATGCCGCGAAAAGAAAAACTGGACCCAAGAACAACTCGCCTTTGAAGCAAATCTCCATAGAGCTTATATAGGACATATTGAAAGAGGGGAAAAGAATATAGGTATTAAGAACCTTGAAAAGATAGCAAAAGCACTGGGTACTACATGTGCTAAATTGCTGGTGTAGTTTTTTATAAAATTAAAATAATCATAGGCAAAAGGAGCTGTACATGAATACAGAAGCCAGAATCAAGTATTTTGAGGACTTTAAGAATGAGGAACCCTATAGCTATAAAGATATTTATTATCAGGGCACAATGCAAAAATTACCTGTCTATAAGATTAATTTAGATTTTGTGATTTATAATCGCTGGAACGGAAGAATTGGGAGTCTTGTTAAATCTTACGAACATGAGAGTGGCGCTGAATTAAATGCTTCTGATAAAAAATGTTGTGAAATTATTGAGAAATTCTTATGGCAATCGAATATTCATGCAAATAAAGCAACTTATGAAAACTTGAAGGAACAGGGACAGAAAGAGTATGGTATAGTTACAAAAGATGGCGTAATTATTGATGGAAATAGACGAGTGATGCTTTTGAGGCAGAAGGCTGATGAACTTAAAGAAAAACCAGGATTTTTTATCGCCGTTGTTTTAAATCAAAAACTTTCCGATAATCGCAAGGAGATAATACGTCTTGAGACTGCTTATCAGATGGGGGAAGATGCGAAAGTTGATTATGGCCCCATAGAAAAATATTTGAAATGTAAAGATATGATTGAAGCAGGTTTTAAAGTCGATGAGATTGCAAAAACTATGGGGGTACGAGATGGTAATATTGAGGAGTACTTGCAGATTATGGATTTAATGGATCAGTATCTTGACAACTTGGGTTACAAGGGAATTTATACTAGGCTAGACAAGACTGAAGATTTGTTTATTAATCTTAATAAGGTTTGTCGTAGATGGAAGAAATCTTCAGGAATGGTGCGCTGGAACTTTCAAGATAGTGATATTAGTGATTTTAGATTACTTCTTTTTGATTTTATTCGATATGTCTATAACGCTCCCAAAGGAATTGAGTCTAAAGAGATTAGAGACGCATTAACTAAAAATAGCGAAAACAGTCTTTTTGCCCATGAAAAAATATGGAAGGAATTTTCCGATAGACACTTTAAAGACGTTGGAACTATTACTACGAATGAAAAGAGTGTTAAAGAATTGAGAGACGAAAATAGTTCTAGAGATTTCAATTCTTTGGCGAAGAGCAGAGATGGATTATGGGCAAAAAGGGTTGACCCATTAATAAAGAAGAATTTCGGATTAGCAAGTGAGGCATTAGATAATCTACAAAAAAGAGAGATGCCACTCGATTTACTAGAAAGTGCATTCAAGAAACTAGAGGCAATTGATGTCGATTCCCTAGCATTCTTAAATGAAGAAAAAGTTTTGATAGCTGTTGATAAAGTTCGAAAGATTGCCGATTCGCACAAGAGCCTTATTCTTAAGCATAGAAAAGGTTCAAGATGAATCAGGTAGAAATTCATATTGATGAAACGCGCCATGAATTTCTATTGCGTGATAAAGCTGGTATTGTATTAGAAAATCGGCGTGCGAGGTATTATTTTATAAATGAATTAAAAGCTGAGGCTCGTGATGATGGAAGCTTGGCAATGCAATATGTCCAAGATACCAGGGAACGTCTTTTACAATCCATTCAGGCAGCTTTACAAAAATATGATATTCTATATACCGACTCAATAGAAATTCAAGGAATACTTCGTGATTATTATACCGAAAATGAGAACTTTAAGCAATTCAGTACCAAAGCTAAGAAAATATGGAACAACGAAGTCAATTTAGAGGAATTCAGATTATTTAAAGAGGTTCTAGAGAAACGACTACCTTCTAGGAGATTGTACGATAAGCAGCTATTGGCTGCTTATCATTTGACATTCTCTCAGAATGCATGTAACTTTTCAGTTCCGGGCGCTGGAAAGACATCCGTTGTTTATGGGGCATATGCCTATCTTAATAGTTTGCCTGCAGATTATCCTAAACATGTTAACAAGCTCGTAGTAATTGGACCACTAAGCTCTTTTGGGCCTTGGGAAGATGAATATCTGGAATGCTTTGGAATACCAGTTAATGCAAAGCGCCTATCTGGTGGGGTTCCTCCAATAGAGAGGGAGAAGCATTTGCTTCAGGTTGGACCCATCGACCAAATCCCAGAGCTTACGTTGATGTCATATCAAAGCGTTCAATACAATCTGGAAAATCTTATTCATTTCTTAAAGCGCTTCAAGGTCATGCTTGTATTAGATGAAGCACATAAGATTAAAAATATAGAGCAAGGCGTATGGGCATCTTCTGTATTAAGCATGTCGAAATATTGTAAGGCACGAGTTGTGCTAACAGGTACACCCGCTCCTAATGGATACGAGGATATTTATAACCTATATGAGTTTATTTGGCCTGGTAAAGGAATTATCAATTTTAATGCCAGTCAGTTAAAAGCTATTTCTGAAAATCCCTATGATTCTAGGGCTGATGAATTAATAGGGAATATTGCACCATTTTTTATCAGAATAAAGAAAAGTGACTTAGGTCTTCCGCCGATTAAAGAACATAGTCCTATGTGCGTACAAATGAGTGCTATACAGAGAGAAATATATGACCATATAGAGAATCATTATATGGGTTATATGCAAGAGCATCAGAGCGGGCAAGACATAGTATCAAAATTAATGAAGGCAAGGTGCATTAGATTAATGCAAGCAGCTACCAATCCTGGATTGCTAGCTCGCCCATTAAGTGATTTTTTTGCTGCGCAAGGGTTGGCATCCGATTTATATGTCGATGATAAAGGCGTCATTGAGAAAATATTACGTTATAAGGAAATTGAGAGGGCTCCTAGGAAGTTTGAAGTGGTGTGTGATTTGGTTAAAGAAATTCTTAAAAAGAATCATAAAGTCATTATTTGGGGCACATTTATTCAAAACATTAAAGAACTGCGGCAATATTTAAGCGAGGCAGGAATTAAATCTGAAGAGTTAATAGGAGAAGTTCCTATTGAGACGGATGAGCTAGGGGCGGATGTTAAAACAAGAGAGAAAATTATAAAAGCTTTTCATGCGCTTGATTCAAATTTTAAGGTAATTATAGCCAATCCTTTTGCAGTAGCAGAATCTATTTCATTACACAAGGCCTGTCACCATGCCATTTATTTTGAAAGAACGTTCAATGCCGGTAATTTCGTACAATCTAAAGACCGTATCCATCGCGTAGGGCTTTCAGCAGATATAGTGACTCATTACTATTATATCCTTTCGGAGAAATCTATTGATGAAACAATTCATACGAGATTAATAGAAAAAGAACGGAGGATGCTAGAGTTAATTGAATCACAAGAAATACCATTGATAGGGCAGAATTTAGATTACGAAACAACTCAAGAAGATGATATTAAAGCGCTGATTCGAGATTATGTTAAAAGAAGAGCTAAAATTTAAAAAGTTTGAAAATAAGAAAAGTCGTGGAGTAATATGAAAAAAAAGAAAGAGATAAAAGTTGCGGAGCTTTTTGCAGGTGTCGGAGGGTTTCGCTTAGGCTTAGAGGCTTCCAACTCAAGAAAATCTATAAAGTATAAGGTTGTGTGGTTCAACCAGTGGGAACCATCTACTAAAGAGCAACACGCTTGGAAGGTCTATATTCGTAAGTTTCATCAAAATGGTAAAATTAAGCATAATAACACGAATACAGATATATCCAAAATTAATGTTCTCGATATCCCTGATTTTGATCTTTTAGTCGGAGGCTTTCCATGCCAGGATTACTCAGTTGCTCGTACCTTAAAACAGGCTGACGGGATTGTTGGCAAAAAGGGCGTTCTTTGGTGGCAGATTGAACGTATCATTAGGGATAAAGCAAATATTAAGAAAGCGCCTTCGTATTTAATATTAGAGAACGTTGATCGTCTTCTTAAATCACCGGCTAAGCAACGAGGGCGAGATTTTGCCATTATGCTAGCTTCACTAAATAAATTGGGATATATAGTTGAATGGCGGGTGATTAATGCAGCGGAGTATGGAATGCCTCAAAGACGTAGAAGAGTTTTTATTCTAGGGTACAAGAATGACACCATGATAAGTAAGAAGATAAGAGCTCTTGAACATCCAACCTATTGGATACTTGATGAGGGTGTCATAGCTAAATCTTTTCCTGTGATACAGAGTAAAATAAATAAACCTATACACGATGAGTTCTTAACGGTAGACGACAACATTTTAAAGGTATCTGACAATTTTAAGGGGGATAACAACAAGACCCCTTTTGGAAATACGGGTATAATGATTGATTACAAAGTATTCTCTTTGAAAACAACTGCCCCAGAGCACTTTGCCAGAAAAGGAGCTGTACTTAAAAGCATTCTTCTTGATGAAAAAGATGTTGGTGAAGAGTATTTTATAAAAAAGAGGGACATAGAAAAATGGAAATGTCATAAAGGCGCCAAAAGCGAACCTCGAAGGTCAAGTTCTGGGCATGAGTATCATTACTCTGAAGGTGCGATGTTTTTTCCTGACTCGATAGACAAACCGTCAAGGACCATTGTTACGGGTGAGGGGGGCAACTCACCGTCCCGTTTTAAACATGTTGTGAGAACGCCATCAGGACGTTTAAGACGGTTAACACCTGTGGAACTTGAACGATTGAATATGTTCCCAGATAATCATACGAAGCATGAAGGTGTAACGGATACAAAGAGAGCGTTTTTCATGGGGAATGCTTTGGTTGTCGATATCGTTAAGCGTCTTGGTGTTGCACTAATTAATAAATTGGTAGAGTAAAATGAACTCAACTAAGTTGCCATACGATAAAACATCTCGTGAATCTATAGTTAAATACGCTGAAAATTTACTTGGCAAAACTCTTCGTAAGGTTCTTGGCACGCATATTAGGCAAACATATTCCGGCAAAGGACGATTAGGACAATTACTAGAAAAACTTTATTTTCAGTATGATTTAAATTCGGTAAGTATGCCTGATTTCCCGGAAGCAGGTCTCGAACTAAAAACAACGCCATTAAAGCAAACAAAAAATGGTTTAAAATCGAAGGAGCGACTAGTTTTAAACATCATAAATTATCTTCAAGAACATAAGAACACGTTTGAGGATAGTTCTTTTTGGAAAAAAAATGCTCGACTGCTACTAATGTTTTATATGCATAAGGACAATGTCGCGGATATCGATCTGGTATTCAAGATTGTGCGCCAGTGGGATTTTCCACCAGAAGACCTGAAGATTATCAAGGATGACTGGCATAAGATTGTCAATAAGATTAAGAATAAACAAGCTCACGAGCTATCGGAAGGCGACACTTTATATCTAGGAGCATGTACTAAAGGCGGAAAAGGGACGCCTTTGCGTCAACAATACGGAACTTCTCAACGGGCAAAACAGCGTGCGTTCTCTTTAAAATCAAAGTATATTAATTTCATTATCGACGATAGCCTCGGCAAAATAAAAAAAACTGGGGAAGTGGAAGCAGTAGTCAAAAATGTTTCAGGCTATGTAGATCATGAAACCTTCGAAGAGCATGTCATTAATAAATTCAGTCCATATTATGGAAAACTTGTAAGCGAGATTGAGCACATTTTTAATATTAATACCTTCTCTAAAGCAAAACTGTATATACTTGCTAAAGCTATATTAGGAGTACATGGAAAGAAAATTGAGGAGTTCGAAAAAGCAGATATTAAGATGAAGACAATACGCTTTGAAAAAAACGGGACACTAAAAGAGAGCATGTCTTTTGCTCAAATAAAGTATGAAGAAATTATCCAAGAAGGATGGGAGACATCGTATTGGCGAAATACTCTAATTAAGCGATTTTTCTTTGTTGTTTTTCAGAAAAACCATCAAGCAAAATTAGAGCTGAAAAAAGTCATGTTCTGGGGCATGCCAGTAAAAGATTTAGAGATTGCGAAGAAATTCTGGTTGCATACCAAAAAAAATATTCAAGAGGAAGATTTTAAGCATTTCAGCAAGATTTCAGATAACAAACTATGCCACGTAAGGCCTAAAGGTCGCAATTCACTTGACTTAATGCGCACATCTTCCGGACAATTTGAAAAAAAAATGTGTTATTGGCTTAATAGTTCTTACATTAAGAAAATCATACTACAAGATGATGTAGCCCTAAACTCTTTGTCTCGTAAAAGCAAGGGGGTGGATTTTTTCTTAAGCGATGTCATTCCAGAAGCAACAATTGAGCAAGGATATCTTCCTGTTTATGACCTTAAAGCTGTGGCAACTGTATTTGAAGAGCAAATAACACCTAGCATCAAAGGTTGGAAACATATACCTAATAAGCTCTATCTAAAAAACAATATGTTTATTGCACAGGTAGTGGGCAAATCAATGGAAACTACAATTCCGGATGGCTCATATTGCATATTCCGTTTTGATCAGGGAGGCTCTCGGAACGGCAAGGTTGTACTTGTTGAGTCGCGCCAAGTAGCAGATCTTGAGACTAATCAAAAGTTTACTGTAAAAAGATATAGAAGCGAAAAGGAAGACCTGGGTGATGGCCAATGGAGACACAAAAAGATTGTGCTTTCTCCAGACAATAAAGCTTTTGAGGATATTATCCTTGAAAATGTAACTGAGGACGACTTTAGGGTGGTAGCTGAATTTATAGCGGTAGTGGCATGATAGTAAAAGCTGCAGAAAGCACTTGAATAAAGGGCACACTTCTATATTTAGCAAGCTTAAATACATAAAAATCGCAGGCAGAGTAAAAGTAGAATAAATAGATTGATTAAATACGACTTATGTGGTAATATTTAAGTCCAAGTTGAGCAGCTTTGGTGGGAGCCAAAGCTGTTTTTTATTTAGAGGAGCGAGAAAAGAAGGGGAAGTAAAAAAATAAGTAGTGTGTCCTTTGACGGCGCGCCCTAAAAACACCAAAACAGATTAACAAAGGAGGAAGATATGGCTGTTTTTTTAGGACCTTTTGATCCATTAAGACTTATTATAAATTTAATGAACCTTTTAATGTCAAAAGGCATTTTGAATTCTAGTGAAACTAGACAGGTTTTATTTAACTCTATGAAGCCAGATATGCCTGAGGAAGAGAAGAATAGAATTCTTGATAACATGTCGGCGAGGAGGTAATTATGGTGAATGGCGGTAATTTTGAATTCACGATCCCTCAAAAAGCATATTATGAAGGTTCTGGGGATATTATTCTCGTAGATAAGAAGAAAATTGGGATAGCGAACGAAAGTAGATTGTGGTTTGAAGTAACTCTGTCCATTACTACTGCATTACTAGGAACACTTCTAAGTAGCTCTGAAGTATCAAAAGTTACCATTATTGGTTTTTGTATTTTTCTACTACTTACCTTATTTTTCTTGAGAAGATATTTTGTTCTTAGTAGAGAGGGTAGGAAGACAGAACTCAAAGGTGCTATTAAATTTGAGTAATGGTAATCAATTAAGCTTAAATAAATAGGGTCAGGGCACATGGTACCACTTTTCTAAGTCCTAATTGCGATTATTGCGCCTATAGAGAGGCAGTAGAGGGGGTTTTGTAGTATAATATTATAGTGTTAGTTGTTCTACCGTGAGGGGAATGGGAACAGCTGAGGGCTGCTTATGAAGAAGGAAGCAAAATATACAAAAAAAGCAATAAAAAGAAGCAAGATAAAATAATATGAGGCTTTTTTGAAAAAACTGTACAAGACAGTAAAATTTAGAAAGTATAACAGAAAGAGAGCTGAAAGATCAAATCGCAGGAGGCTTCGTCATAAGGAAAAAAAGCGCAAAAGCCGCATTCTGCAACAGACAGAAAATAGAACAAACAAAAAATATTTATACAGCAAAACTTATGAGAATAAACGTAAGCATACTGTAGAAATAGTGATGCCTGAGAATTGCAGTATTATTAATAACACAGAGGAAATGCTATCTATTTTCAGAACTTTTAGAAAATACGTGCCTAAACAGGTGCAGATTTTCTTTGATATGAGTAGTGTTAGTGAATTAACAGGAGATGCGATTATCTATATGCTATCAATGTTTGATTGGCATCGAAAAAAACGAGGACAACTTAATATTCGCGGAAATTTCCCTAAAGATCAAAACTGTAGTAATCTATTAAGAAGCTCGGGGTTCTTCAAATACATGAATACTCCGGCACCGAATATACAGCACAGTAAATATATACTTGAAATAGAAAAGGATACAAAAGTACAACCACATCTTGCAAAAAATATAGTTGCTTTTACTAGAGAGCATTTACAGTTGCCCAGAAACAAAAAAACAAAAGATATTTATAAAACAATAATAGAATGTATGGCCAATACCAAAAATCACGCTTTTGAGGCAAGGAGCATTTCACCATTGTGGTATCTGATGTCTATATATGACGAAAAAAGTAAAGACGTTACTTTTACATTCTTAGACGCAGGTTTTGGAATCCCTAAAACCATAAGAATCAATAAGGCTGAGAGCTTTTTAGAGAAAATCGATAAGTTAATGAGGAAATTACACAAAGATATAAAGCTTATAAATGACATGGAATTAATTATGCAAGCGCTTAAAGGTGCCTTTAGAACAAGAACCATTAAAGGTTATAGAGGGAAGGGGCTACCGGCAATACACCAATATTATAAAAGTCACTCAATCGAAAACCTAATCATTATTTCTAGAAGAGGCTATATTAATTTAAGTCAAAAAAATAGAGTGCTAAGGGATGATTTTCTTGGTACAATGGTGTCTTGGAAAATTAATAAAGAAAGCTTGGGGGGATTAATATGAGTAAAGTAAATATTAACATTGCATCGGATTTCACGACAACTCCTGGTGCACGTAAGAAAGCAGACGGTGACTTTTCAGGAGAAGTATTCCGAGAGAAGTTCCTAGAAGATCTTTTTAAAATACCAAACGATGATAGAATTATAGAGATCACGCTAGACGGTGTAGAAGGATACCCCACTTCATTTTTAGAGGAATCTTTTGGTGGATTAGCAAGAAGATATGGCAAAGAGAGATGTAAGAAAAAACTCAAATTCATTTCAGTTGAAGATAATCTTTTGATTAAAGAAATAGAATCTTACATAGAGAAGTGTGATGATTAAATTTATATTTTCTGTTATTGGATTCATAATCGGGTTTATCCTAAAGGGTATATTTGAAAATTGGCAAACTCTACAGCTAACATTTTTTAACATCACTATAATAGATGTGGCTCAACTACTGATTACCATAATGATAGGTTGCTATATCACTTATTACATAAGTAATAAAATCAGCACTGAGCAGAAAAGAAAAGAAATCATTCTAAATCAAACAGAAGAATTTGCGCAATCTATAAGAGAAATTTATAAAACAACATGCGAATATATAGCAAAACCGACAAATGAAAAAGCCAGGATAATTTTGGCGAAATTTAAAAATGCGAGCTTTTTTATAGATGCTATAGAAAAAAAATTGACTAAAAAAATATTAAAGCATCATATTACTAACTGTCAATTTCAATTTCTTTCTTTAAAAGCGTCAATTACCGACGTACCTTTTATGGCAAAGGACTCGAAGTTTTGCGATAAAGATATAGCCAATATTAACGAGATTTATAAAAGATTATATTTCGCAGTAGACGAATTTAAGTTCAAGATATATACATAATTAATAAAGTGCTAAAAAATATTGAGAGAAATAAAACAGACTGCCTACAAATAGGCGAAGTAAAATGTATTGTCCAAAATGCAAGGCTGAATACAGAGAAGGCTTCACAAAGTGCTCAGAATGCCAGGTAGATCTGGTAAAAGAGCTGCCAAAAGAGCCTGAAAACAAGCAAGAATACATAGAGTATGCATGCCTTTTAACCACGTTCAATCCTGGTGATATAGCCATTATAAAATCCCTACTCGATGGCACAGATATAAAGTATTTCATTAAAGGGGATCATTTCGCCAATATAAAGCCTCTAGTAGACCCAGCAAGATTAATGATAGATAAGCATCAGATAGATGACGCTAAAGAACTATTAAAAGACTTAAAGCTTAACTGGGCTGGTATAAGTTTTCATAAGAAAGATAGATAGATTCTTCGGCCGCTTTGCGGCCTCAGAATGACATAGGAAAATAATCACAAAAAGAGGCTTGACTTTTTAGGCCTCTTCCTCTATCTAAAGACCAGATTTTTTCAAATCTGGTCTTTTTTTTACTTTTTTTTGCTTTTTTTGAAAGAAAATCCCCGTCCGATCCGTCATATATAGTGAGGGGTATAAAAAAAGGGGGATACTATGCTAAATCTACCAGTAGCGCAAGAGGTTATAGAGCAAAAGATATATATCATTAGAGGGCATAAGGTTATGCTGGATAGAGATATTGCTATGCTTTATGGAGTACCGACAAAGCGGCTAAAGGAGCAAGTGAAAAGGAATATAAAACGTTTTCCAGATGACTTTATGTTTCAGCTTACAAAAGAAGATTTTGGGTATTGGAGGTCGCAATTTGCGACCTCCAATTCAGACAAAATGGGCTTACGGCATAACAGCAAGGAGAGTAATGTCCCCTTTAAACCCAGTGGAGACCGTCCGGTCTACTGTCAGGAGTGCTTTATAATACGAAAGAAAAAAGGCAACACCACGCATGCAGTAGAGGCCAGGCCATAACATCTGGTATTTTTTTAACTTTTTTCAAAAAATTTGAAAGAAAATCCCCGTTCGATCCGTCATATATAGTGAGGGGTATAAAAAGAAAGGGGGTCTCTATGCCAAAACTGACAGTAGCACAAGAGGTTATAGAGCAAAAGATATATCTTATTAGAGGGCAAAGAGTTATGCTAAGCATGCATCTATCTAAGCTATATGAAGTTGAGGTACGCACTCTTGTTCAAGCTGTTAAGCGTAATTCTTATAGATTTCCAGAAGACTTTATGTTTCAACTAGATAGCAAAGAGTATCAGGACTTGAAATCACAATTTGTGATTTCAAGTTGGGGAGGCATTAGACGTTCTAGGCCCTATGCCTTCACGGAACAGGGCGTAGCCATGCTTTCAAGTGTACTACGTAGTAAGAAGGCTATACAGGTTAACATAGCCATAATGCGTGCCTTTGTAAAACTTAGGCAGATACTGTCAACCAACAAAGAGCTGGCACAGAAGCTGAAAGAGCTTGAGCACAGAATAGAAAAGCACGATACCGAAATCCATGCCATCTTTGATGCCATACGCCAGCTTATGACACCGCCTGAGAAACCCAAAAGAAGCATAGGATTCCATATAAACTAACAATATAAAGGGGGATATTATGCCAAATTTAATACTGCAGGAGGTTATCGGCCAAAAAATATACCCTATAAGAGGGCATAAAGTTATGCTAGATAATGGGTTAGCTGTACTTTATGGCGTAGAAACAAAGCAACTAACCCGCCAAGTTCGCAGAAACATTACACGATTTCCAGAAGATTTTATGTTTAGACTCTCCAAAGATGAGTATGCTGCTTTAAGGTGCCAAATTGGCACCTTAAAAAGAGGTGGACATCGTAAGTATCTACCCTACGCCTTCACAGAACAAGGCGTTGCAATGCTATCCAGTGTTCTTAATAGCGAAAGAGCTATACAAGTAAATATAGCCATTATGCGTGTCTTTGTAAAGCTGAAAGAAATATTGTCTAATCATAAAGAGCTTGCAATTAAATTAGAGCAGCTTGAACGCAAGATTGAAAAACACGACACCGAAATCCATGCCATATTTGAGGCCATACGTCAGCTTATGGCACCACCTGAGAAACCCAAAAGAAGCATAGGATTTCATTCAAATTAAACTATTGGAGGTATAAAATAACAGAAAAAGAATTCTGGGAGTTTTTAAACAATGCGCATGCAAGCGGAGTTGGCATTAGATGAGTGCGAGATGTAGAATAAGGATTATATAACATAACATGAAAAAGAATTTACAAAATAGGCTACCCAAAGAAGAGCTTGTAAAGCTATACAAGATTCAAGGTCAATCTTTAGGGGATATCGCCAAATCATACAGAGTATCACGGGTAGCAATTATGAAATATTGTAATATTTTAGGCATAGAGAGAAGGACTAAAGGAGAAGCCAGGATATTAGCGCAGAAAAGAGGGAAGATAGACAAGTAGAGGTATTGTGCCAATATATCACTGGACAAGAGGGGGAGCAAGACCAACAAAATATCACAGAAAGAAGATTCAGGAATATTTTCAAAGTATAAAAAATAAAATAACCCCTTGACAGAAGCCTTAAAATTAGGTATATTAATATTGGGCATATGCTCGTATTAAATAGGGGGTATAGGAAGGGATGAAATCGAGAGGAAGACCTGTCAAACTTAGGTATGTAAAGGCTGAACCTAAGATAATACAGTTTAGTCCTAGAGGCCGGCCTGGTAGGCCAGATGAGATTGAATTGCCAATAGATCAATATGAAACACTGCGTTTAGCAGACTATAAGAATATACCTCATAATACAGCTGGCAAGATTATGGGAATTTCAAGACAAACATTTGAAAGAATACTTAAAAAAGCAAGAAACAGAATCGCGGATGGCATTGTTAATGGTAAAATAATCAGGATTGAAGGCGGACAAATAAAGGTTGGGTAGGCAGGTTTTTATGGGGCTTTAGATTGCTTCGCTGGCGCTCGCAATGACACGGGGGTAAAAATGGCTAAAAAAGACCTAAAAGAATGGCAGGAATTACGCATGAAGTTGCTAGAAAATTACTTCTTTTACAGGAATGCCTGCGAAATAGATACAGTGGCTGTTTGGCCTAAAAATATGGGCGAATATACAGGTGTTACTGAACACACAGCTGAATATTGGCTAAAAAGCATATACATACCAAGCAAGCGCCATATCGTTAAAATAAGGGCTTATTATAAGCGTTTAAAGCCACTTACAACGCTATCGGAAGAGAGCAAAGAATACATCAAAGAACTTCTAAAATCTGCCGAAGAAACCATAAAAAGCCTTAAACAAATAGACTAAGACAGTCTAATTCCAACCTTAAACCAATACAAAAGCCCTCTCTTTGTCTTAAGCTCAAAACAACTGAATGTAAATATAATATATCTTATGTTAACTACGCTATATGGGAACCTTGCTCATAACCCCTTTTATGGCATAGCTTACATACTTGTACAGCTTACCTGTGGATAATGCTCCAAAGATGCCTCTAAAGGTCATAAAATAGTACTAACCTATATCAAGTTGCACATTGATGCGGAAAAACTTGGTATAAACAACCAAATTTTTGATTTTCTTTTTTTATGATTAAAAGTGTAAAAAATGCCTGACTTTATGTGGATATTTTTTTAAGGTTTTGGGGATGATTTAGGGCCTTTTTGGGGCCTTATTTAGCCAAGATCTAAAAGCGGTATATTTATACGCTGTCTACGGGTCTCTCCTTTTACCAGGTTTTTTTGACGCCAGGAAAGGGTGTTTCTGGGGTGACTGCGCAGGCCCTTATGTAAAGGGTTTGAGGATGCTAAATGAAGCGTATGCTTGCCATATTTTTGGGCAATTTCATCTATTATTTTTGACACCTTCTCTACCTTCTCTACCCTTACAGGGTCATCAAAAAGGGTCCTTGAATCCTGGCCT
>Ga0268276_1000816_pt1 | contig 33867 bp, 24 predicted proteins | sample saktaG_4_FD_190145 | JGI IMG/M metagenome (GOLD analysis project Ga0268276, IMG submission 190145) | Saline water microbial communities from Sakinaw Lake, British Columbia, Canada - sak_2010_1_5_45m | ecosystem: Environmental > Aquatic > Non-marine Saline and Alkaline > Saline ...
ACAAGTTTACCGTTGGTTACATCGATTTGTGCATGATGACTTGCACAGGTTACGATTCCGTTAGCAAGTGTACCTTTTGCAAGGGACGCTCCCATATGAGGACATTTGTCACTCATTGCATAGACATGATCATTGTGGTATGTTAAGAGGATTGCGGAAGCTTCTACTTCAATCCTTAACATCTTCTTTTCTTTTAACTCGTTTAAATTAGCGACGATTTGCCACATTAGATTCATTCCTTCTCTCTTAAAAACAAAAACTATTTTGTTTTGCGAATAGCGGCAACAAGTTCAGATTTGACCATTTTGGTATACCCATAAATGTTCTTTTCTTTTGCGAGTGCTTTAAGTTCAATCACTGTCATGTCATTTAAACTGGCGACTTTCTTTGATGGTGCAGGTTCAACTGGTTTTGGAAGAGTCTCTACAACTGGTTTGACTTCAACAGGTTGAATATCCGGTTTTGCAGGAACAACTTCTACTGGTTTCACTTGTGCTTCCATGGATTTTGCGACGGGCTTAGCCGCAGCAACAGCCGCTTTTTCGGGTTGATTCTTCTTTTCCTGATTCAAATAGATGATGCCAAAGAGGATATATACGATTCCAATGAATCCAAAGCAGCATAAAGCAGCTATTTCTAAATAATTAAGTCCAAGTGGGGGTCTAAACATAAAGAAACAACCCACTGTAAGAAATGCGATATTCATAATGTAGATGATAAACTTAATCTCTCTGTTGATAAGATAATTAATAATCAGATAAGAGAATCCTCTAATGAATAGAACCAATCCTAGATAGATTTCAGCGTTTTGTTGCGTGATGATTAATAACGCACCAAAAAGCAGGTCTAAGATGATTTCAATCATCAATACAGCAGTAGCATTACGGGTACGCACTTTCTTAAAAGTAACGATGAATCTTTTTAATGATAATGCAATTAGTATAATACCGATGAAGATGGCAAGAAAATCACCAATCCATCCTAAGAAATAGGCAAGTACGGCAAAAATAGCGAGTATGACTCCGATTACAATATTCACGATATTGTTTTTAAATAATAGCTTTTCCATTATTCCCTCCTTAAATTCTTTTCTACTTCTAGAATACCATTTTGAATCGATATTTACAATAGAACTTAAGAAACGCCCACATTAACTTATGTGAGATAGATTTCTTCGATAAATTCAAAATTAAGTGAGTTCTCATGATTAAAATACCACAAGTTGATTGAGAACTTTCATATATAGACACGATATTATTAAATAGAATTATAAAATCTTTAGTTGTCGCTTTTTTAACATCCACACAAACATGAAATAAGTCAGTACACTATCTAGCGCAGTTCCGCCGGCAAACATCAAAGCGATTTTAACTAGTGTAGGATGATACACGCCAGTAATATACAGTATGAACATTGTTCCGTAAAAGATGATATTTATTGCGAGGGATTGAAAAAGCATGTAATCTGTTCTTCCAATCCCATAAAAAATACTGTCAATCACATTGTTGAAAGCAAAGAGGACGTAGAATCCAACACTAATAATCGAAATGAAGAAAATGTCATTATAGTTTGAAAGTTGCATAACATCTCTCATAAATGGTTTCCAAAGCGGGACTGTTAAAAACCATAGAATGACAATTACAGCAGTGATTCCGAAATAGCCAAGTGACTTATCTTTAATAGCATTGACGTTTTCTCCGCAATCCCTTTTGACCAATTCACCAAGTTGAAGTATGGGAAGCAATAACCATCCCCAAATGAAATTGTTCGCAACCCAGAATGTACCTTGTTCTCCAACGACATTCACCATTCGGATAATCATCATCATGAATGCGAAATTACGAACGAAACTTTCAAGTCCCGATATTCCACCAATCTTCCCCCATGACTTGATCCATCTAAAGGACATTTTTTTCTTTTGAAACAAGTGAATATCTTCTTTTTTCAGCATGAAAAAGACTAAAATCAGAAGTAATGCATTTACAATGATATTCGTATATGCAATGCCGTTGACTCCTAAATTAAGTGAAATCTGTAACGAGGAAACAAAGAATGTATCAAGAAGAATTGTCAACACCATCTGGAAACCAAGAACATAATAAAGATACTTCTCCTTCTTAATCGTAACCAATACAATCACTAGGAACCGAACCATTGTGGAAAAGATCGCTGCTATGGTCTCCAGTCTAATATATTTTGCAGTTTCTGATATCAGCGTGACATCCTGCGCCATGAATTTGATTAATGGAACTGCAAAAATCATAATAACTATTGATAGAACTGCGTATACTCCTCCTGTCATCATTAATCCAGTTCTAACTTTGTTTTGGAGTTCTTCTTTATTGTATAGAGACATGCCAATAAAGAAGAACAGTGGCAAGATTAATGCCTCTTGAATCACTTCATAAAAAAGATTGACCCATGAAAGTTGACTCGCAATGTTGAATCCCCAATCTCCAGGTAGTTGACCAAGAAAAAATATTCGAACTGTAGTGTATATCGTAGGTATAAGTCCCATCAGAAGCAATGCAAGAAATAGTCTGTAATTGATTTTTTTCATTGAATTCCAAACTTTGAATATCATACGGCTTCTCCTTCAAACAAGATATATTCTTCGTTTATAATAATTGAAACGAAAAATGAATATGAGTCCACTTGAATATTATCACAATCAACTATGATTGAAAACAAATCCAACAAAAATAAATCATAATATTATACAAATGGCACTCCATAAATGAGTGCCAACAAGTACTAAATAATTTGCTTTTCTGTTTTGAAATCTTTTTCTTCTTTGTCTATCCATTTTTCCGAAATGATTTTTGAAGTTCTGTGATTGCATCATTCATAGATTCGAAATTCTTACTTTTCCCGTCTACTATACTATTTAAAAACCTCGGGATTGTATTAATTGGAGTATGAATATATGTTGTGATGATGTTTAGAGAAGTCGATACATTTATTTTGGGTCTGTTAAATTTGAAGCAACCCTGCAGCAAAAAACAAGTCTTTGAAATTATTTATTGTCTCATCTGAATATACTTTTCGATTTAGAACCTTTGAAGCGATTACCTTTCCCGATGAATCTAAAACTGACTTCCGGTCACGATCCGAAAATAGGTCTTCAATTTCTCCTTTAGCTTCTGTCCTTCCAACAAAAATATATCGTCTTGGTTCCTTTTTTGCTTTCGCGATAAACTCCATAAAGAATTTTGATTTTATTAGCATGGCTGCATGTTCCTTATTATGCCTTTTTTTAATATCGTCGATGTTGTCATCATTATAGTGGTCCATGTCAATAAAGGCTATAAAATCCCGACCATGCTTTTCCAAAAATTTAGCAACGGTAGCCATACTAAAACCATCACAAGGGAAAATATTATAGTCTTCTTCATTGATATCGAACATTCTCATAAACCGCTGAAGACAAGCTACGTCCCTAATCCCCTCAACGAGAATGTGTTTTGCTTTTGAATCGAAGAGAATGTTCGTATACTCACGCAATCCAATAATGTCTCGAATCCCTAACAAATCGTTTTTATCAATTGAATTGATGATTATTCCAGACTCACTTATTTTTGTCTCGTAATAAGATGATTTATTTGAAAGCATATAAGGGCTATGCGTGCTTATTATCACAATATGATTTTTGGACAATTCTTCAAGATCATGAAGAATTTCTTGTTGAGCTTCTGGGTGAAGAAATGATGCAGGTTCATCTATGATAAGGATCTCGCCTTGTTTGAGTATGTTCTTGATGAAGGAGTATGACAGATACCACCTTCGTCCCAGGCTGGTTTCGTCAAGATCAACTATTGTTCCGTCCAATTCCTTTATTTTGAGTTTTATACCATTTTCAATAATCTCGCAAAACAAGGTTTGTATGCGGTCTTTGTCAAAGCCAGCCACAAACGATGTAAGAAAAGTATTTATAGTTTCTTTTGCTAATTCCTGCCTTTCAGGAGACAAAGTGCTCAATTTTGCAAGATTTTCATCTTCTGATATCAAGTGCTTCTCTCGTAGAAGATTCTCGAGCACTACGAGTACAGGATTCTTTCTCTCTCGATATCGATATTCATCCGTGCCGAACATAATTCCGCTTTCATTATCAAGAAAATAGCATCCCTTATAAAGAGTGTTCAGTATTAGTTCAATCAATGAATGTGCTGACTTTTCTTGTGTTTCATACTTATCATACAAATGGTCAGCTGTTCTAGATACTAGATTACTGAATGAATCGACGATATTATTGAACTGAGTTATTCCTTCGACGATGCGACTGTAGACTCCTTCCAATCTCTTACTCATATCAGCTACTAGCTGCTTATATTTCTCAGCATCAACGGTGACGCATTTACTCAATAAAGGACTAAGCAATATTTCGCGATAACGGACTCCAACAAAACCGATATGATCATACATGGAAGTTATAGGAACATAAGAATTCCGATTTACAATGTACTCATCAATCACAAAATGATTATCAATATAATCTTGTATTTGTTTGATTATTCGCTCTCCAGATTCTTTAGCATGCTTCGCCTGGAAATTGTAAAAATTGGATAGATTATTGTTTTTTGCATCTAAGACATCATATGTATCTAGAAGAATTTCATTGCGAGTATCAAACTCGATTTCTTGTAAAGCTTCTGTATAGTTGTCCAAATCTTCTTCCAACTGTTTTTCGATTTCAATTAGCCCGTTTTTGATGTTTGATAATGAAAGCGGGATAATTTCCGAGTTGATAACGAGCCCATCAATATCACCTGCTTGCCACTTAACTCGAAGTATCCTATCGGCTTTAGTGTCCGCTATATGTTGAGAATATTTATAGTACTCTTTCTTTGTTAGTTTCAGACTAATTTCAAACTGGCCAAAAAGATCTCTTCGATAACGTCTTTCTGCTCGAGATGCAAAGAGAGTATTTATGGCAGATAAAAGGGTTGTTTTTCCACTTCCGTTTTTACCGATAATTGAAATGAGGTTATCTGTCATCTCGATTTCCATTGTATTCTTAATGGATTTATATGCTCTCACGGAAATTGACTGAATATTCATTCTTGATGCCTCCTTGACTATTGAAATGAGGAGAAAATCTTCATGTCATCAGATTTTTGTTAATAGAGAAGATAACTCTTCTCTGATAAACTGATATCTTCGGACAAAGGGGTTCTTGATGCGTATCAACTTGATTCCATTATCATCGCATATCTGTTGTTTTTTCAGGTCATTAGCCATAACAATTTGATCTTCCTCATGTTCGGGGCCGTCTAGTTCGATAATTAATTCAAGATGGTCAACCAATCCCTTGGAATACACAACGAAGTCAAAAACTGATTTTGTCCCAAAATCAAACAAATCATCATCGGTAAACTTTCCAAGAATTGCTGAGACCTTCACTTGTTTCTCCACATAATAACGATTAGTCATTGAAAAAAGATGGCGAAGTGTTTCAAACAGCTCTTTTTCTCGTTCAGATAAGTATTGTCTAATTCTCTTTTGTTCCAGTTCATCAGCGGGTTGAATAATCGCTTCTCCTTTTGATTCAATATGCCTGATCAAATCATCCATATCGCTTGGTTCTTCAGTAGATCGCCGTTTGATGTCATCAACATCCGCAATCAGATAAAATGCTTTTCTTGCTCTTGTCATAGCGACATTAATAAGTTCCTCATTGTTCTTTAACCACCCATATGTTCTATTTGAACTATATTTAGTGATAGCCAAGGAACAATATATATAATCTTTTTCATCTCCCTGGAACAGGTGGACAGTTCCGGATGGAATGTTCGATAGTCCAACTCTATCGAGCTCATCCTTGATTAGTTGAGCTTGATTGTGGAACGGTGAAACCACTCCACAACTCGAATTTTCATTTTGTTTGATTAAATCAATGATAGTTTCAATTTCTTTAATTGATGTATTCTTCACAACCGGTTTTTGCTCATTATCTTGATTGATAGGGACTTCAAATACAGCTTGATCAGTAGACGAGTCATGGATAACCAATTCGTTGTGATAGTATTTTTGGTTACAGAAATCAATGATATTGTGTTTGCATCGATAGTGCTCTCTCAATAGTATCTTTTTGGAGAATTGGTCTACTTCTTTCATTACCATCAAGATGCTTGAATTATTGTAGTTATATAAAGAGGGAATTTGATAACGCCTCATAAACACGTTATTCGCCTCTCTGCTAAGAGAGAGAACGGGTCGTAATTGTTTTTCGTCTCCGACAAGGATTAATTGACTTCCCCTAAGTATTGGGACTAATGAATAACCAATCGAACACTGCCCTGCTTCATCCATGACGACAAGATCAAAATATCGATCAGGTTCTCCGAGTCGATATGCAGATTGATTTGTCGTCAAAACAATAGGAAATACTTCAAGTAATTTTCTCAGATTATTTCCATTAGCAATGTACTTATTAAATTGCTTTATCTTTTCTCCGTTCGCTTCATTGTGAAGTATGTCATGTAGTTCCCTAAAATCATCATCCAGTAGCTTTCTAAAATGCTTGATCGATGTATAGTAGAGCCAGGAATAAAATGAGCGGTCTGCATTAATAAGATTTTTGCGTACTTCAGAGTCATCAATTGCTAGAAGCTCAGTATATCGTCTTTCATATTCGTTAATCTGGTTTTGTAGCATTGATGCAGCGCGTAATTCACCTCCAAATTGAGAAACCATTTTTTTGATAACATCCAATTTTTCTTTGATTAACTCACGTTCCTCATATCGAGCAAGAATTTCGTTAAAAGCTTTGAATCGTTTCTTGTTTTTTGCTTTGAAAATATCAAGCGCACTTTGAAACGAATCCTGTATTCTGGCTTTGTCTAATACAGTTTTAATATAATCGATTGAATCCAATACCGCCATATCATTACCAAGTCGGATGATTGGCATGTAAATATCATAATTATCTTTTCTCATGAATTTTAAATTTTCATAGAGATCATCAATTGGTTTGTTATTGTTTGAGGATACTAGTATGCTTCTCTCATTAAAGAAAGCTGAAACGATTAAACTGTGAATGGCGGTTGTTTTGCCAGTTCCTGGTGGTCCCTGAACATATGTAACAGGATGGTTGAGTCCGCTGTGAATCGAACGAATTTGATCAGGATTTAGCGGAAAATCCATAATAATCAATTCATCTTGTGGCTTTTTGGAGACAGACAATTCATTACTCATTTCTCCAAAAAAAGCTCTAAGGGGAGTTGATAGTTTGTCCTGCTTTCTCAGATCTGCCAAATAGTCAAATTCACGTTCAATCCACCAAGGGATTTTGCGAACGATATCAATCAAGTGTGGAGAGTCATCCAACAATTCTCCGGGTCTAAGAACATTCATTAATTCGTCTTTAACTTCCTTTGGGTTCTTCTCGAAACGATCAGAAAAATCGTTGCAGTCGCGATCAAAGTAGGAATACAGACTATGTTTGCTTGTTTTCTTCTCATCACTAAGGAAAGTTTGGTTATAGACAATGCTGGAATCAGCGATTAAACTTCCCTTTTTAGGGTTGAATGTTACGACTCGATATGCAATGACAAAGAGCCCTTTTAATGTCTTAATCGACAGTATATTTAGAGCAAAGTCAATTGTCTCGCGCTTTGCTTGAATGGCTTTCTTCGATATTCTTTCCAGTTTCCCTACTAGTTGCCCTTGTTGTTGGAGATTCAAAGTAAGTTCTCCCACAGAGGGAAAACTCTTTTCATTAATTCCATCGACCATAGTGAATGATTTGCAATATGGATCTGTGTCGTATCGAAGGCAGGTGCGATAATAATTCAAGAGTCGGTCATCATGAAGTGAGTATTCAAGCCAATCCAATCTATCAATATTTCTTTCAATGAAAGGAATTAGCTCAATTGGACGGTCATAACTAGTGTGGTCAATGACCAAAGCACTTTCAATGTTGTCAAACTCTACTGCGGTTGAAATAATACCTTTGACGGGATTATCCGTCATTGTATGATTATACGCTGTGATAACTAGTTTCTTAGAGTCAACGTCTATTCCCATAACGCACGCCCAATAATGGCGCTTTTTGGCACCCTTCATAACCACAAGTTTCATCCATTTTGATTCTCGAATTGATCGAGATATCTCTGTGCCAATATTTTTCAAATCGTCACCTCGAATTTTGTAATTGCATATGTAGAATGTCAGTCTAAAAAACAAAATTTCATTCAAAAACGTATTGGTGTATATACCGACGCGTGAGAGCCACCGGACCGACAAAGATGAGCCACGAGAACGATGGCGAGAGCCAATATTTCTATCACATTATCAACGCAATGTTTTTATGCACTAAGTGCAATATATTTTGTTTGGAGAATGTGGCGGATAGATTTGTAGGTTTATGGCCTTTTATCGGGGAGACTGTATCGTTGTTGGTTTGAAGATTTCTATTTATCGATTTGTTTCTTTGTTCCATTGTTTTGGAAAAACCTGTTCAGAACTGCGTATTGTCCACATTATTAGGCCTATACGGTCCTTCGTATTCGGCACGGCCCACATGATCGCGATGATCCGGAATCATATTATGGCGTACAAAACAACAAGCTGATTGCTTTACTACTGAGTTCAGTAAGAGAATCTGGTATGTCAGTTAATGCCGTCAAAATCGTTTTTCGAGTGTTTGTTCGAATCGAAAAACTTACCTTCGAGGTGTGGCTCTACCTGGTCGGATTGATGGCTCACTTTCATCGAAAGGGTGGCTCAAAGTGCGTCGGATTATCCATATTGGAAACTCATTTTCAGGATTTTCAAAACAAAACATAAGTTCTTGTTATGAAAACAATATAAATAATAATTACACATTTTCTCAATTATAAACATTATACAACTAATAACTTATAAAATAAACTCAACTTTGTCAAATATTGCTTATCAAAAAGAATTTTTATATACAAAAAGAAAACAAAGCCAAAAATGACTTTGTTATTAAACTAATTCCATTAGGTGCAACTACTTATGGTACGGCTCATCGTATCAATCTATGACAAAAGGCCTTTCACATATAACTTTGCAAAAATAAGCTTAATTGTTATTCAAAAAAATAGACTCTATAGATTAATTGTCCCGAAAGTTATTTTCGTTTTGACAAATGATTTGATCTAATACGAAGCCGAACATCTTTCTTCTTGAATAATTTAAATATCTGAGCGGAATGATAGAGTCCCGAAAATATGGTTTTCACTTCATGAGCAAAAAAACTTGACACAAGATCCCACCCTTGACTTCGAAGGACGAATTTTTTTGCGGTGTCTACAAAAAGATTATCCATATTGATTCCTGGTTTATCAAAAACCCGTATCAATTCTTCAAAGAATCCATCTATTATTTGCTGTGGGCAGTACATCCTTAATCGATCGAGATTGATATCATATATCCCTGAAAATGAAAATGTATCCCTCATATATTTTATAACTACAAGTTGTGATCCGCCTGAATATTTCCAAATTGATTTCGCTTCGAAATCTTCGATAAAGTCAACAAATAAGGTTGAATCAAAATATTTATCCATGTCTTTCGCATTGTAAGATTTGGGATTCACAAATCCAGGCAAATAAAAATCAACATGGTGCCCTGAACGCAAATGTAAATATTCTATATTGTTAAGAACCTGCTTTTGAACTTCGCTATTGTTGTTTGGATTCAAAATCAAAATCATAATTGCAGATACTTCCTGTAACGGGGTGTGTGTTTTCATTATTTTATCAAGGTCATCCCAAGATCTAACTGTTAACATAAGTTAACCCTCCTATTTTATAGAACCTAATAATGATTTGTATGGTTATTTCAAATGAAAAATAGTTAGTTGATATAGTGGAAAAAAGTATTCATTTGATTTACCAAGGAGATGGCATCAACTTTTTGAATACTCAATTCGCTGATCACACTTTGATGAGGATGTTTATGTTTATTTCCTAATCCATATGAGATAACATAATGAGAGAATGCATATTTGTATTGTGTTGATAGAAGATTCCAATTTTTCAAAGCTCCATGGTGAGGAACTTGAAAAATCACAAAAGGATCTAAGTGAGAAAGAAGTCTATTATGCATTTTTCTTAGCATCTCGGAATCGAACTCTGCATCTCCAGTCAGAACAGTGATGGGCTTCCTTTTCAGATCGGAAATTTGACTCTTTAAGAAACATTCACATGTCATAGGGAAAAGGATCCTCAAATCGGCTGTAGGATAATGGATTAAGACCGTCGAGGTAAGGTTAAGAGTCTTTCCTTTTCTTTGAAAAATATATTTATAGATTTTGACTAAATCAGCCTTGTTTCCAGCTCTTACAAGATCTAATACATCTTTGACATTGTTTTTTTGAAGTAGCAAGGAAATTTCTCGATCAAGATGAGCTAAAACCGAATCAGGTTGCCTTTTGTTGAACATAATGAATTCCCAATAAGGACCGTTATGATCAGAGGCATACAGAAAGTCCACAGTAAATATCGTTCCATCCTCATGACTTTCTTCTCCATTTGAGCCTAAAAAATCGACTTTATAAGTTCGTTCAAAGTCTTTATTCCCGCCATAAAAACTTGAAATGTAATCAATTGTATCAAACAACTGTTCATACTCTTCTTCAGACTCTAAATACGAATACGCAATGAGCAATTTGACCAAGTTCAAATTCCCCTTTCCGAGATAAGGTAAATATAACTTTTTTACATTGTTCTTCGCTAGCAGTCTTTCCAAGCCATGAACATGATCCTTATGCAGATGTGAAATGAGAACAAAGTCAATGTCTTCTTTTGTCATATGGTTATCAATTGCATTAAAAAGGAATTTCTCCATGCTCTCTGAACCACAGTCGAATACAAAATGATATGCCCCATCCTTAAGTCTACCCGAATAGAACAACCCTTGACCGACACCGTGAAAAATAAATTTATTCATATTATCTCTTCTCCCATTTTACAGTTATAAGCACTAATTTATCATCGCTTGTAAAACAAACACTAAAACCTGAAATTTCAATGAAAAATAATGGATCAACACAATTGTTTGATAACACAATTATTAGTTGGTATATCTGGTCTAAAATAAGAACTAAAAACATCAATACAAAAACAATATCAATTCAATTGATTTGGAAAGAAATGCTCTATTATCCTAATAGTTGTTTTTGCAGCTGTAACATAGTCATTATCATGAAAGCCTTCAAGATCATGCATGAATTCCACCGATGCATGACTTCCTTTGTTAATTAGTCTAAATAGAGATTCGATTTTGTTTTTGCCAAATAGCAAGTCAGTTGACCCGACCTTCTTGATTTTTTTGAGTTCATCTTCAAGTCTGCTTAGTCCATCATTCTTGGGATACATAAACTTGGATATTGATTCAAGCACATATCTACAATGATTATGTAATGACAATTTATAGTTAAGATCAAGCTCTGTGTCAGTCAAAGAAGAAACCTTCTTTATTATTTCTAATTTATTCATATATAAACTATTTTCTAGAGCTTTGTGACCATAAACAAAATAAGACTTATCATTCTCATCCTTCTCTAGTTTGATATAGTTATAATTTTTCTGATATGTAAATAAATTACAAAATACATGATTATGCGTCATTATTATGAACTGAACCTCTTTATCTCTGTACTCGTCATATAATGAGGTAAGAATAGTACTTATGGAATAGATCTTCTCGTAATCCAAAGAACTAATAGGATCGTCCACTACGAGTAAATCAATATTTGATAATGAATCATATTCAAGTTCGATTTTTGCCAAAAACAAAGCAAAGGAAATTATAGTCTTCTCCCCCTCACTGAGGGTTGACCCTACATTAGATGACACCGAAACGCTATTTCCATATACTAGGTTAAATGAATGGTCAACTTCATATTTTGTAAAATTCATGTTTTTCAAATGTCGATTCATTAGCTTTGTTACAGGTTCTTTAGCTTTCAAATCATCAAAATACTTCTTCTGTGCAATTTGCATATCACTTTCTAGTTTCTTTAAATTCTCTTGCTCTGTAACAAGATTGATGTAATCATCATTGAAATCCATATATATCTTAGGAATTACATAATCTTCTAGGTATTCATTTTTTAGTGTTGATTTTTGTTTTAAATACTTCTTTACATCGATGTTAAACTGAATAATTTCTTTATTAAGAAAATCGACGCTTTGATTCATTTCACCGAGAAAACTATTTTCAATATCTATTTCAACTGGATTATACATATTGTCAAGTTTTGCTACAATTGCATTTGAAATTCGATCTAGTAACTGCTCAAGTTCATCAGTTTTGACTTTCACTTCATTCAAAGAACTTTCTTTAAAAAAGACACTGTATTTCTTTGCTTGACTCAAAATATCTTTTATTGTAGATATTATTCCACTTTTCAAGTTTCTGATAGTTAATTGATCATTCTTAAGTTTCTGAGAATATGCATTCACAAGAGAATTTACATAAGAGAAATATTCTTGAATAATATCATTATCCTTAATTGTCTGTTTATTACAAAAAGGACAAGTTACTTCATCCCTTATATAGTTGACTCCTTGAATAACCCATTCCTTTTTCTGATTATCCAATGTGGAAAGGTAGCTAGATTTACTTAATTTTTCTGTGAAATTTAGTTTTTCAGTGATTTCTGAAAAAAATGTTTTTAACTGGTCTTCATTAAAAAATATTTCTTCTATGAAAAAACCTTCGGGAAAAGAACTAATTTTATCATATTGTTCAAGAAGTGTTTTTCCCCTTTCTTCAATATGATTTTTGTCATACTTTTTGGGATTTGTCCAATTTTCTAATATCGTGTCAACATTGATTTTTCTTAAAGCACCTCCGTCAACCATTTTTTTGTGTTCCTTAAGAACATCATCGATATTTGAAAAGAACTTTTCTTTCTCAACGTTGTGTTTGCTTTCTGAATTTTCAAATAATACTGACGCATTAAAGTATTCCTTTTTTAGTGGATTATTAAGGTTCTCCTTAAGATCTGAAATTGGTTTGAATTTGTGTTTCTTAAAATCTTCTACCTGTATAACAAAATCTACAAAATCTTTATTGAATACCAATGCTTTTAGACCATTGACTCTTTGATCATCGGAATTAATGATTTCAATATTATAATGTGATGAACTGCAAAGCGCAGTTAAGTGATTATCCTCGTAATTAAAAAGAGGATATTCAGACCAATTGTTTATAAGCCTAGATATTGTGCTTTTGCCATATCCATTATAACCAAAAATAAAGTTTAAATTATCTGTAAGCTGTAGTTTTTGATGGTCTTTGAATGAAGTCAAACCTTCATTGATGATTATTTCTTTTATCATTTATTTCGATTCCCTTTCTATGATTGAAAAAACATAACCCGAGTATTGTCAATTTACATCTTCTTTTGAAACCGGAATTTTATATTCATCAACACTAACACCACTAGATTCGTAATCTAATTTGATAGTATAATTCTGATTTGTCTCATTTACATCTATATACTTTCCTTCAATGAATACATTGATTTCTTCAATGAGATTATCGTTATTCACAACTACTTTTATTTCAAAAGCGCCTATTTGTAAATCCCTACTATATTGATATGCAGAATAACTAATAGATTCATTTAGCAAATCGAAGAAAATTAAGGCACTTTCCCCACTCACTCCAAGTCTATATATAGTATTTTGATCATCCTCCTCAATAACTACAAATTCAATATTATTAAGTAAACTAGCATAGTCAAGAAATGTAAACTGTGTCTCATAGACAGAATCATAATCAGTAACAAGTTCATAATCATTGATTCCAATGTTGAAAATTTCTTTCCAGCATTCTCTGTCTTCATCGTTAATGAGTGCAATCGACTGTTTTTGATCAGGAAGATCGGGCTTGTAATCTGAATCCAATTCAAAGTAATTATTAAAATAATTTATTCCCCCAACCTCTAAAACTTTGTGAGTACCTCTGAAATCTGTTCCTAATGACCAACTAAATACACCTGCATCAATCTGATTTCGATAGTCGAAAGAATAATTACTATAGGCAGAACTAAAAAAAGTCATGAATAGATTCTGGATATTTTCAACTTCAGTATCAAGCTGATCCCCTGTTAAGACATTTTCATGTACAGGGATTTCTATTACTACATCTTCAAAAGAGATAAATTGTTGTTGAAATTCAAAAGACAGTTCAATATCAGTAATTTCTAGTGATATAGAAAACTCAAAAGTATCAACATATCCATCTTTTAGTGTAATCTCACAATCCATGCTCAGACTTATATGATTGCTTGATCCATCTTCAGAAAATGCAGTTTGAGCTAAACTGGACATTTGGTTTGCAAAGGCTCCGCTAATACTGTCTGAAAACTTAACGTTGTAGACTCCCAATTCTTCAAAATAAGTGACTGAAGATATGTCATCTTCTTCAATATTCCTTATGACATCACCAAACATATCTGTCTCAAATGTGTATGTGGAGTCAAAACCACCTTCTGATGTTTTAAATGACAAATTCATATCGTCATCAACTTTTTCGGTAAATACTGTATCCCCTATGTTATAAATGAATTCCTGGGTGTCAAACAATAGCAAACCCGAACTTTCTCGAAAAACAATGAAATTCGAATCGAGTTGGTCATCATTGTTCCATTTCACATTGCCAATGGTTTCAGCATCAGCCCAAGGGCCAAAAATACCAGCAACCTTATATGCAATCCGACCCTGAAATGTATAATTGTACTCCATTTCATCTGAATTATATGTGGCTTTAATCGCATCAATTAATTCTTTTGATTCTACTTGCTTTCCTAAATAGAAATTACCTGTAACCAGTGCTACAATTGCCCCTAATGCAATTACTGCGATTGCAATGATGGCAACAATTTTCTTAATATCTTTCATTTTTCCCCCGAAGAATCCCAAAGTTCATATAAGTTACAGACCTTGGTTTGCTATCCTTTCATTCCAAATTTTCTTGTATTTCTTATCTTCAATTTTTTTTAGGTTTTCACTAGTTTGAAAATGGAGATTCTCGAAAATATATTTTGCAACAGTCCATGCTTTATTATGAATTTCCTCATCAAAATATTCTTGTTTAATTTTTGTCTTGTTCTTGTCAATGTAGTACTTAACAACAAACTCCTTATCATTCTCAATCGCCCAGTCAAATAATGAAGGAAATTCACTTCCGCTTTTCAAAGGCTTATATGGTAAGATATCAAGGATCTCTTTTGATTTCGTGTTGAGTATAGCATTCACAAATTCCTTTTCAGCTACATTCAGATCTAAATAACTATGAACATATCTTTCAACTATTGGTAAGCCGGGTCTTTGCAAAAAATCCAATACAGGAAATTCAAAACTGCGATGACCTCCAAGACTATATTTCGTAACTGGATCTATCACTGTGAAAAGTATTCCTTCACGTAGCAGTTTATGCTGATTGTTCCTAATCAGAAAACTTATCAAACCAATATGATTATGTAGTGGTAATAAAAAAAAACATCCTTCTTCAAGAAGTATAATAACTTCTCAAGATCATCTATCTCAATAACATAATCCAATAAATATTTACCAAGACTATCCGGTTGTTCAGGAAGCTTGTCAATATTGATTTTACTAATAGGCATCTTGGCAAAAGTCCCAAGTTTTGTAACTCGTTTTTTGCCACCATATATAAGGCTATCAATTGAGACATCCAAAACATTAGCCAACTTTATATAGGCCTCCAATTTAAACAGTTTGTGTTCCCTCATATTATTACCAACTTGAGTTGCGCTTCTACCTATTTCATCACCAAGTCGGGCTTGAGTATACCCCTTGTTTTTCGCTAATTTTCTCAAATATGTTCCACGATCATAATTTCCTTCCATTTTACCCTCCGTCTGAGTTTTTGGCTGACTTTTGGATCAGATTATTTTGACGACAAAAAACCGCTATTAGTAAGTTCAACAATACATTTTTACAAAAAAATAAAAAGAAGCGCTAATGTCAAGCCGTGTATTACACGTATAGCCAAAAAGGCCGCTGTTGCGCTTCTTTTTTCAGTAATCTCGTACCTTAAAATAAATTATATCATGCGATGAGAATTTATTAAAGGGCCATATGCAAAAAATATTATTGATTATAGCTATATTCGTACATTTTCTTTGATTAATAATGTAAAGTAATAAAATTGATGGATCTTCTTTAGATAGCCAATATTAGCCCCATAGAGACTATTTCCATACTATACTAAATATTCACTAACAAGCGAGTATATGAAGTTGAGCTTAGTCAAAAATGCAAAAATGTTAAGTATGATATCACATTAACTAGCAAAATTCAGCATTCGGTAAAAAACCTCAGAAAAGTTGATTTCGATGTCTATTTCCATTGTTTCCTTGTTTAGGATCACAATTTTGTCGATTAAAATCCTCAAGAGTTCTTTGATCTTCAATTTGTCAACTTCCTCTTCGCTCAGAAAGGTTTGAGTCAGATCAGATAAAAAGGTCAAAACGTCTTCTTTAGTAATATTGATTTCCTTGGTTTTCTGCTGGATATTTTCTTGCTCAAATTCCAATATTATTGATTCATAATCTTCGATTTTCTTGTTGATTTTCTCAATATCTTCTTTGAGCTCGAAGGCTGTTATAAGTCCATCAGTAAAGAGACTTCTTAGGTCTGATTTTTGTTTGGTAAGTTTCTGTATTTCTAGTTCTGTAATTCGTCTCTTTCCATCTGATGTATTTTTATCAAAGGTGTTTGCAACTATGTAGTCATATAATACATCTGCAAGCCCGGGTGAATTTAGTTTCCGTGCAATTTTCTTGATTACAGTCGGATCAATCAGATCTGCCCTAATCCCATTTGAATGGCAAGCAGATAAGCCTTTGTTATGAAATTCAGAACATTGATAGTAAAGTCTTTCAACCTTTCCTTTTTTGGTTTTGTACACTGTTTTTGATCCGATCATTTTACTTCCGCATTCAGGACATGACAAAACTCCTGCAAGCAGATATTTACCTACTGAAGGTTTTCTGCGTTGGTTGGTCTGCATCCTTTTTTGTACTCTTTGATAGTCTTCATATGCAATGATTGCATCATGATTTCCTTCAACCAGAATGAATTGGTCTGAAAGACCTTTTCTTCTTTTCTTATTCCAATCTTTGTATTTTCCATATCTAATGTGTCCGGCGTATAATGGATTTTCTAGGATCGTTTTTATCGTATTGATTGCGAACAATCGATGAGCCTTTGTCCGGTACCCTTCTTTATTCAATCGATTTACTATTGCTTTGTACCCATACCCACCAAGATACATATTGAATATCTTTTCAACAACTTCTCTTTCTTTTTCGTTGATGATGATTTTCATAGTTCTGCCATCAGAGACTCTGTCATATCCGAAGATTGGACCCGACCCATACATCTTTCCTTCCTTGGCACGTTTCTCTGCACCTGCACGAGTTTGTTCAATGATGATGTCTCGTTCCATTTCTGCAAAGATTCCAAGCAACTTGATCATGACACTTCCTATCGGTGTTGAGGTATCGATGCCATCGCTGATGGCTTTGAAATAGACATTGTTCTTTTCAAACTCATAAATGATATTTTCTAGATCCCTTGAGTTTCTTGCTAGTCGGGATATCTTGGTTACATATACTTTTCCTATGATACCTAACTCTACATCTTTCATCAGTTGCTTCAAACCTTCACGATGGTCCATATTCTTTCCTGTGATGCCACCGTCTTTATATAGTATGTATTCTCTTTTCTCCCGTTTAGCCTCATCAATCAGCTTTTCTTCTTGTGCTTGAAAGGAGAATCCTTCTTCTAGCTGCTTATCTGAACTAACTCTGATATATAGTCCAATCTTCTTATCTTCATTCTTTACCATGGATTGACTCCTTTCTTATTTTTTCTAGATTGCTCAGTAACAATTCATAAAGCAATTCCAGAAATCTATTTTCTTCATTCTTTCTCATGTGATACACCTTCCATTCTTAATTAAGATAATGGATTGTTAGATGTACCATAGAAGACTAAGAAATCACTAACAAATAAATAAAAGGGGAAGGAGTCTAGTCGCAACTAAACTCCTTCTCGCTATGTTCCCTTATACTGTAGTATTCACCCATTGCATTTACAATAAGATGATCCAGTAACTTGATATCCATCATTTTGCATGCTTTCGCCATATTATGTGTTGTAATGAGATCCTGCTGCGATGGTGTCAGATCAGTAGATGGATGATTGTGTCCCATGATGATTGATGATGCATTGCTTAACAATGCAACTCTCAATATATCCTTTGGAGATACTGCAATGCAACTCGAGGTCCCTTTGAAAATCACAGAGAAATGTGTTGGGATGTTCTTGATGTCAAGACAAATGATACCCAAGCATTCTTGTTGTTTTCTCCAAACATTTCTTGAAATGCAATTGCAGCTCTTCTTGGTGTATCTACAGGTTTCATTTTTAGTGAGAGGTTTGCATTTCTTCTTAAGTAAGTCTCAACGACTTCCATAACCGTTTCCATTTTGATCCTCACGTATCTGCTTAAACAAACATCGTCGCATACTTGATGATTGAGTCGCCCTTGTATATCCTTTTGAGTGGTTTATATCCTAGAGAGAGAAAGATAATCGAAACAATGCTTCCGAGGCATTGTTTGTCATATTTGGATAATTTCATCTCCAGCAGTTCCCTCCGAAAATATTGCACAAATGTATGCAGTGGTGCGATACCAAATCCAAGATTGAAAATCATCAGTTGGATTAACAACACATCCTTAATGCTTTCCTTGATAAATTTCCATAGTTCCGTATCATTGTAGTAGTGAGATAGAGCGGGAGACTTGGAACTGAAAAGATTTAGCTCGAATATGTCTTCTAGGAGATCCTTATCATAATCAATTTTCTCATTCACGATTGCTGTTTTCCTTAGCTGAAATGAATGTGATCTTCTCTGCAATGATTTCATGAATTGCAATTGCGTTCTCAACCACTGAAATTGTCTTTAACTGGATCCTTGCCTTGACACCTAGAGTTGCACCAACCTTTACATATCCAGAAATAGAATCTTGTAGATAGTCAGATATTTGTATAGATATAACATCTACTGTCGCATTCGGGTCATCTCCATAGCATGGTCTTTTTATCTCCAAGATAATTAAGGATTGGTTGTTTTCTTTTGATAGTTCTATGACTTTTCCTACTAAAATGCATTGATTCATTATGTTCCTCCCATCTTAATGATTTTCATCTTTCTTTAGATTTTTGTTGCTACCAAATTCATAACTAAAATTATCTCCATTAAAATCAACAACATTAACGACCTCGGTAACAATGACGGTTTTGTCCTTGGTATATGTCTCAGTCCTTCTTGATGCGTTGATCATCTGATTCTGATGGCCTTTTGTATACCAGGTTAGTTGACTATTAAATAGATCCTTGCTGATGCTTGGTTTTGCTGGAGGATAATTCTTGGCTGTAGCAGGATAATATGGTTTCTTGTTGTTATGATAGTTCTTTTATTGATCCATTTTTGTCTCCTTTACTGTCTAGATAGTTGCAACTCTAATTGCACTCATTGCATGCAATTCCTTGCAACTCCAAATTACCAAACAAGCATTTCAATTCCGGTATTGCGATGCACCATCAGCTTTGATTTTTTGAATTTGCTGATGTCTTCTGGTGTGATCCCTTGGGTCTCTCCTTCATCATCGACATCGCCAAGAATCAATACATTGCCATATAGCGTTTGCTGGTAATCATCGAGATATAAGGTCGGTTTGGGATCACTTTTCAGCAAGCCTTCATCATCTACGTAGATTGACATGCCTTGATGCATCACTACATCAATCAGATCAACTTCCAGCAAGTCATAGATCTTTTGCAGATTGCTTCTTTTATCCTCTGCATTGATCTCGACCATCTCAATCGAGAGTTGCTTGCCATCTTCTTTTCTTTTGATCAATATGCCTTTCTTCATTATTTCCTCCTTAGAAAATAAAAGAACCTATAACAGTAAGTTATAGATTCAATCAAATATTATTCAATTTGTTACTTTTGTTAAGTCCAGGACATGCATATAATATATCCCTGAGATATCGATTTATTCGGGTAATTCGAAATTTCTCATAACCTTATCTCAAGTCATATACCCATTTGTTTGGCCCCCTATATCCCCCAGGGTATTGCTCTTTGTATCTGTAGTGTGATTTCATTTTTGTTTTAGTCATGAGTTTCTTCTTTCCTGCCTTATCGGATATATCTAGTTACTAGTCGTGTCCGATTCACAAGTATAGGAATTTTGTCGTGATTTCTTTTCTGCTTTGAGCCATTGAGAGCTTCTTTCAGACTATGAGTAATTAATTGTTAGTGAAACAAAACAACTAGAAAAAAAAGAAATTAAATAAAGAGCAGGCATCTTATTTCAAAAAAGCCTAAAAAAGATCAAGTGCTTTATATATTTCATCTAGATCAGCAGTTAATCTTAATTCTAAATTCTCTGAAGACTTGTTTTCGATCCAGTCTTGAATAATCCTAAAACCAGTATTTGCACATTCGTCAGCATTATTATACATCCTACTCTTGTCAAGGAACGGATCTAGATTGTCATCTGTGCACTCTCCAAGGCTTAAGGAAGTAATAAGTGGCAGGGCTTCTAGTTTTGATTTCAAATATTCACTTCTGATAAATGAATCTTTTTTGCTTAACGGGGTTCCGCAGCCTTTTCCGAGCGACATCGCAAAAAGGTATAAATCAAGTCTTGAGGTTTCCGGCAAATTCAACCCTATAAATTTGGCCTCATCGATTTTTTCGACTATTCCTGCGGATTTTTCATAAAACAAGAAGTTATAGAAATCATACATTATTGTTACCCCCTTCAATTACGCTTGCTCTTTCATTAACAGAATTAACAAAATATATATTGCTTGCATTCTTTTGGAATAGCGGTTTGATTTCATCCGAATATTCTGAAGGAGTAAACAACATGACAAGCTGTTTCCCCTTGCTCACCTTTGTTAAGACTTTTCCGAAATTTTCCCTATTAATATCAGAAACCCTTCCTACCGGAGAGTCGATGACTAAGGGGGCTTCAAACCCTGATACTTTGTGTAGAGACAAAGTGAAAGATAAGGCAAGCAAAGCTCTTTCTGCTGCGCTACATGATCCTAAGCAAGAATACCCATCCGTATGAATTAAGTCAATATTGAAACTATCGTCAATAACTACTTTTTTATATGTCTTCTCTTTCCATATAAGAGAAGAAAACGTATCAAATGTCCTTTGGGTGATTGTTTCATTCATCTCTGAAATCAATTGGTCATACGATAAATCGAGAATAGTATATGCCTTTTGACTAAATTCAAGCAATTTCTTTGTTTCGGAATTTTTATTAGACTTATTTAAAGCTCGATTATATGCCGCTTCTGCTTCAAATACTTTTTCGCCAGCTTTTATAAGCCGCTGTCTACTTAAAATTAGAGCTTCTTCATTTTCTTTCAACAAGCCTTCATGGCGTTCATTTTCAATTATGTAATTTTTTAGTTGCTTCGAATCCACTCTGGTTGCAATAGTATCTCTCTTAATAGTTTTTAGTGCGGTTAACTCACCTTTTATTTGTTCAAGGTCTCTAAATTTTTTCCAGACCTCTTCTTTTTTTGCGGGATATTGCTTAGCTTCTTCAATGAGCCTAATAATTTCAGATTTTATACTCATTAATAAAGAAGAAGTTTTGTTTGTAAACTTAATTTTCTCAATCATTAAGTTAATATTTCTATCTGCCTCTTCGCAGAGAACTCCGTCTTTGAACTTGCAATGTTTGGTTTTGAGCATATCTTTTAAAACTTCAAGACTAATTTCCATTGGCAAGTTGCCCTTGTTTTCTTGTTCTTCTATAATATCAAGAGTGCGTTTTAGTTCCGGATACATTCTTAAGATAATGCTAAATTTCCTTATAAACTCCCTTATATTTTTTATATTTTCTCTTACTTCCTGCTTGTTTTCTTCAAGTTGTATGTTGATTTGATCTATTTCTTCTTCAATAACTTTGATGTTTGGGGCACCCTTAAGTATGAGTTTGTTGTCATTGATGATTTTCTTAGAGAGCGCAATCTGCTGATTAAGTTCCTTTAAGTTATCATCTATGGCATTATAGGTGCTTTTAGCATTATCAACGTCATTCTGAACAGCCTCTAAATCGGGATTATTCCTCTTTACAATAGCTTTGTACTCAGCCATTACATCATCCAAGTGCCGTTTGGCTCTTGAAAGCAATTCGACTTGTGATAATTCAATTATTGCTGACTTAATTGTTTCAGATTCATTGTCAATAAAGTAGTGGTCAAGTTGTTCATTATCAAAAAAGAAATACTCGTTAATTCCTTCTGGTAAAAATCTATTCATGTATTCTGCTGCTTCTCTATCTTCTTTAATGATCGGTAATTTGCTTGAGTCATTTTCATCAATAACGGAAAGTTCGTATGTAGATTGAGGAACATATACTTTATTCGGTCTATTCTCTCTTTTCTGAGGTAGTACCGTTCTTTTCGCAATTAGTTTCAACCCATCAACGATGAACCTTACGGTAACAGATACTTCCGCTTCTTCTCCCTCTGAGAGACTCTCAATTACATCAATATTCAATATTGGCAATGCTTTTGATATGAGACCTAGATGTGACTCCTCGTTATATAAACACCACGTTATGGCATTGAGAAAATTCGTCTTCCCCACTCCATTTGATGCAATGATTAAATGAAGATCATGCTCACTATTCTTCTTGAAATCAAATTTTTGATCCTTGTATTGCCTATAATTCTTTATCTCTATGCTAGATATTCTCATATTTATCACCTGAGTTCGTAGAATCTTGAGAATCATCTTCTTCAACAAACATTTCGATTAGTTTTTTATAGGGGTCCTTATAATGTGATTGTCTTTCTGCTTCTAGTTGCAAAAGACCCGTGACCAAATTCCTAAGTGGTAGATCTTTCTTACACAATATTACAACTTTATCCATTATCTTTGAATTAATTCCCATATTTTTCACCCCTAAAAATAGAAAATATTTTAGATAAAACCTCAGCATTATTAATGGAATTCCGCGCAATGCTTTCAACTCGAGCGAATTCTCTCTTTTGAATCTTTTCATCTAGTTCAGAGTTAATGTCAGGGATTATGATTAGATCATAAATACATGCATTCTTCTTGTTTTCGGCTTGACGTATTACTCTTCCCACTCTTTGAATATACTCTCTAGGGTTGGTTGTACTAGAAACAAGAATAGCTGTGTCTGCTGTTGGAATGTCAATTCCTTCGTCAAGACAACGTATAGCTAGAAGAACTTTGACAATTCCCTTCTTAAAGAGATCCAAAATGTATTGTCTTTCTGATAGCCAGCCAAATCTACTTTCAGATCTCTTCCCTTGCTTTTGTGTAAATTGTTGGTGCAAGATACTGTATTTTTTTAACAATGAGGAAACGATGTCTATTTGTGATGGAGATACAAAGATTATCGTGTTTTCAATTTTATCTGGCCCAATCCTAAGAATTATTTCTTCTAGTTTTGCGATTTTATTTTCTGCATTCTTTATGACATCAGCACGATCTCTCAACAGTTTGTCTACATAAGTGTTTTCCGAATCTTCATTTTTAAGAAATGAATTTCGCCTTATTTTTTCGCTTAATTCGGCATATTTCTCTGCCTCAATAATATTTAGATCTGTGAATTCCGGGTAATAATAGAACTTACTTAAGAATGGCTTGTTTGTTAATGGATTAACTGTGAGGAGGGCATCTCTAATTGAAAATTCATATTTGGCATTATTGAAATAATCTTCAAGTAATTTGGTTCCCTCTTCATCAAACCATCTGCCTGGTGTCGCAGAAAGACCAATTCTAAATTTATATTTTTGTAACAAAGCTTTCCTTTGATTTGCGCTACCTAAAGCATGAACTTCATCCCCAATAAACAGAACGTTTTGCTTATTTTCCAGTGCATTTGAGATTATATTAATGAAATCATCCGAAGAAGACGTGTCGTGTGTAGTATACACAATGCAGTTATCTATTATTCCAATTCTTATTTGTAAAATCACTTGAATCAAATCTTCTCTCCAGCTATTATCACCATCGGCGATAATAGTTTTGTCAAAGGGGCTAATTAGGTTCTCTACTTCTGTCTTCCATTGTTTTGATAAAGTTGATTGAGGAGTCGAAACGATCACAATTTTGGAAAGGTTGGTATTGATCACATTCTCTATACATGCAATTGCTGTTCTTGTTTTCCCGGTTCCTGTTGCCATTTCGAACATCATTTGTCTATCATTCAGTAACCATTTGTCAAAGGCTTCTTTTTGATAAAAGAACAGAGATACGGATTTTCTTTCCTTTTTTTGAGTTTTCTGTCTCATGAAATGGATTATATCTTCGATATCATCGGGAGCGATTTCAATTAATTTAGCTTCCATTAATTTAGGTAAATTCGAGACATAAAGGTTATTTCTGATTCCGTTCCAATAATCCTCAAATTTACGAACATCGGATTCACAATAACTTAATTGAGAAGGTTCCCACGCTTTAAAAGTTTTAAATTCTTCAATATTATCATTCCATGCGGATAGAGTTTCATTTATTGATCCCGAGAAAGACATGACATTTCCTTCAGGATCTTTCACTATTCCTATTTTCTGATGAAATATACCACGTTTCTCAATCTCATCAGAACTTAAGAATTTTCCGTCTTTCTTAATCAATACAATTTTTATTTCCAGGTACTTATTTTTAAGTAGCCAAGTTAATAGTTGGTGATGCTTTTTTATAACCAAATCTTGTTCCAAGAATAGTTCTTTACAGATATTATCATATATAACATCTTCGACCAAAATATCAGCATTGTTAATTGCTTCGATATCCTTTTCGTTAAGTTTTGGAGATATGAGTAATCGCATCTTTCCTTCATTCTTAATCAAATTATAAATCCCTTTTGATGAAACCGCAAAACTAGATGACGTAAAAAAACCCGCGATTCTATCATAAAATCTTGCCTCGCATAATACGGGTATATAGAAATCATTTACTAAATCGTCAAATCCACTTTCATAGTTTTGCTTAATGCTAATATCCTTTAGGCTCATTTTTTAAATATATATCCTTATATAAATAATCTAGATTGATTTCAGAGTTATTGTAAATAAAATCAAGTAAACCTTTAATGCTAGAAATCCTTCGAGAAAAAGTGGATTTTTCCAAGAAAGACAACTCATCCTCAATTATTACTTTTCCTTTTGATGATTTATACAGAATGAACTGAATTATTTTTACTTTCAAGGCTAGATTGGCTATAATTTGGTCCGTTCTACCGTCGTTAATGTTAAGAAGCTCGCTGCCCAGTTTTGATACAAATACTCTAAACGGCCTTTTTGACCTATTGACTTCAACCAAACCTAACTTCTCTGCTAATTTTGAGTGATTTTCTCCATACTTAATGAGTGCAGTCTTTTTTGGGATTTTCCCTTGCAAAAAACTCCCCACCTCTTTAAAAGAAAATCCTTTATTTTTTGAATATTCTAGATGTTCAATTAGTGGAATAGTACATTTTTCCAAGGTGCTGTATTGAATGACATCAGAAGATTCAATTATGATATCCATGTTTGAATCTAGTGATTGAAAAATATCTTTTATAATTGTTGTGGATTTGGTCATCGATAATGTATTTAATAACTGTCTCGACACACAATCACAGTTCGTTTTCGAACAATATGAAAACACACACATTTTGTCCTTATAGGGTGAAAAACAATTCAAATCTAAAAAGCTACCCATGCTGCCTCCTCAATAGTTTTTTAAGTCCTCATATCGCAAATCAAAATATTTATCTGCAATTTCTGGATAGTGTTCATCAAAATAATTAACTACTTTCAACACTGAGCAGGTAGTATTTTTATTTGCATGATATTTTTGACTAGCCTCTGCAAATTGCCTAAAGGACATTTTCTTAAATATTCGAGGTTGATTACACCATCTAGCCAAATGAATATACATGCTTTTAAATTCTGACTGCAAATAGTCTTCATATCTCATGATATATGGCAAGCATCCATAAGTCATCAAAATCTGAATCCTTGCAAAAGCATTTTCTATATCACTTATATCCTGAGATTCATATGCAGTTAGTACATATAATTTGGTTGTCTTTAAAGTGTGTTCCCTCCAAAGCTTAAGTTTTCTTTCTATAATGGGGCGATCGTGTATGTAGTCAAAGGCAAAAATAAAGTCTCCGTGATATTTCGATTTTGATAAAAGATTGGCTTTTTCATCAGTCATTAATCGAATGTCAAGCCCTTGTCGAAATTGAAAGGGTTTTTTTGTCTCCTCAAGTTCAAGAAGAACTTCCTTCCAATTCTTAAAGGCTAAGAAATTATCATCCCATAAGTAGATGTATGGCCTATTGTTATCCAAAAACTCCTTTACTGGTGAATGCTTTACTACACTATCATATTTTTTATTTACACAAAACTCACACTTTCTGAAACACCCTCTCGTTGTGAATCCGATAGAATAATTTTGATAGTCTTTGTATTTTTTACTCTTGTCTCCCAATGAAATTCGATAGGAGATAAAATCGTTATACAAATCGTAATCTGGCATATAATGTTCAATTGCTTTTGGTAGTTCCTTATCAAATTCTGGCCACCCAGTACCGCCAAGAACCAGATTTCCATATTCATTTACATTTATTGGCACTTTTGTGAAGCTAAATACTTTTGAAATATACACACGTTCATAAGAATTAATCTCGATGTAATCAAACAACAGTTTGACTTGGTTTCCTAATGATTTGTGGTAACCGGAGATTTTCATTAGTGCTAAATTTGGGTGTCTTGTACCCTTGTCCAGTAAATCAGCATCAATTATTCCAATCTTCATTTTTTTCTCTTTTCCATACGATATTAGTAAATATTTATTCTCATAATTGGCTCTATTAATAAATATACTCTATTTGAAAGAATATTTCAAGTTGATTTCGGTATACGGTTAGAATACATAAGTTTTTTTAAAATTCAAAAAGAAACGTCGATACTTCAAATTATGGAGAAAACATCATAATGGGTTGTATCCAAAAGGTTCAGAAAAAATAAAAACATCCTTCAGTGCGGGGTACCAGTTTCAGATTCTGGTATTAGTATAGTCTTGTGCGCAAATGATCGAGGTTCTTTCACTTGGTTCGGTTAGAAATATATTCCTTAAGTTGCTTATCTTGAATGAATACATAGCATCCTTTCATTCCTCTAGTCAGCAAAGTCCGATATGTATTTCTAATAATCCGATCCACTTTTTCCATTGTTACCATGTCATTATTCTTCAAAGCTGATTTCCAGCCTTTAACTGACTGATCTGAATTTGCTCTTTGTTCAACATGAGTCAGAACTTTGCCGCCTCTATATGTGAGGTCTTTTCCAATTATAACTCCAACATAATCTAGCTCTAGTCCTTGTGCTGTATGAATACACCCCGCCTGGTGGACCGAATCAGGTTGTATCAAATAAGCTTGACCATCTTCAAGCAGGTTCCATGACATTTTAAAATTGTACTCTGGTATGATAATATCATGATAATTAGGATCATTTTTTGTGGCCGTAGGCCACTCCCAACAATATCCAGCAAGTAATCTTGATTTGTTGTTGATTTTATTCTTTTCAATGATTATGTCTCGCAAGTCATTGGGATCGTCTATAATTCTAAAATCGAATTCTTCTTTATATAAAAAACGGTTTGCTGTATCGCGAATTTGAAGCAGGTGATCAAGCCAGGAGATGTATCCATCAGAACCATTACATCGAAACTGAGAACTTAATTCAAGTTCATATAATGATGATTTTTGCATCTTTGCATACCTTTTGATCTCATCAACACTGCCAATGTCTTTTAGGGTAACTATTTGGTCTTCATCTATGAAGAATACACTTACAATCGAAGCATTGATAATTTCTTTGATTTGATGTTCACCAAGGTGGAAAAAAATCCCAGCTTTTTCACTTAAGCGATGAGCCTCATCGCAAATTAGAACGTCAAAGTAATTAGTCTCTGAGTTAAAGTAAGATCCAGAACTTTTAAATAGGTTATCTATAAAATTCTTCTTGAAATCTCTCTTGAGCAATACTGAGTATACAGCTCTGGGTGCGGAATTCCTTGTAGTATATTGGACATTCAGTTCGCTACTGAGAAACTCAGATAATAGATTGATTGAAATTACCGATTTTCCTGTCCCTGGTCCCCCTTTAACAATAACCGTTCGTTTTTCTTTAGATGGATTATTCTTTACTACATCAGAGATGAATTCAAAAACAACTTTTTGATCATCAACAAGATAAAAAACTTCGTTTCCTTCCAACATTTTTGAAACACTATCAGCTAATGACTTTGACGGTTTTATCCGCCCATTATCAATTCGATACAGAACGTCTTTGTTATCACCATATTTGATGTAATGATTAATGAAATCAATCAATTTGTCTGAATCTTCGCTTAGGAACGCTGGAGCTTTATCCAGGTATTCCTGATACCAAGAGTCAATAATAGTGTTGTATCCTGTTCCGCGCTTGTAATTATGCAAATAGGCACAGGCATTAATTATGATATCGTCTTGTCGAACGACTTCATTATATTCATATAGTAATCTTGCATAAGTGAAAGCTTGATGGGAAGGGTGGACAACTTCTCTAACACCATTCCCAACATAGGTTTCGACAACTCCGTCTTTATTGGTCTTGTTAGCATTCTCCCATTGTTTGAGTTCAACAATGATGACAGAATCTCTATATTCTATATTTCTGCCTGCTATAATGAAATCAATTCTTTTTGATGTGTTTGGAACTTGAAATTCAATTGCCACAGAGGCATCGCTTGGAGCTGAGGTTTGGATAATGACATTATTAATGAAGTTCATAGAATATCTCCACGAATTCTTTAAAGCACGATTTGCATTACCAAACTTTTTAACATATTCCGATTCGATTCTCTCTTCAATCCGATTTGAAAGAACGTCTTTAATAAATTGATCCTTGGTGGCTTTATATACAATCATGTGAATAGCCTCGCTTATAATTTATCGTATTTATCTGCTTTTCCAAACGCTTTCTCAATGGGATATTTTTTTTCATTAAGATCAATCTTTTCATTCATGATTTTCTCAAGTTCAAAGCCATATTTTTCACAAAGTAACAAACAATAACCGACGATGTCGGCTACTTCTTCTTTCACATTCTTTATGTCAATGTTATTTTCTCCCCATTGAAAGTTTTCTAGAAGCTCTGCTGATTCAATTACTATGCTTTTGGCTAGGTTCTCCGGAGTATGGAACTGCTCCCAATTACGGTCATCTCTAAATTTAAGCAAACGTTTGAGAATTTCTTTCATAGTTGTACCTCTATCTCATAATATTTATTTTGTTTACAAAGAAATAGCCAACAATTTCAACTTGAATTGTCAAATATCGGCATGATAAATACATTATACATATTTAGCTGAATTTTATCAACACGCTATTGGTAAAGTATTATTTTCCCAAAACCAAAAAAATGGAAAGAAAATTTAGTGAAAAGCATTTTTCGGGACAAAATTCCAATAATTATGCATTCTTTTAGGTCATTTGTGATACGGCTCGTTGTAACATTTTTAGTTGCAACTTGATATATTATATATATTCTGTATAGTAACCTTCTGTCTGAATTACATACCGATATAGGAAAATCATACGAAAGCAAGTGGTGTAGATTGGACTGAATAATCAACCTTTTTTTGACTTCAAATCCCATTGGCCGTACTGGGTTGCATTACCTATTTTGATACAAATTAGCACCCTATCAGAATTTTTAGCACCCTTGATGAGATTTTTAGCACCCTTTGAAAACTAATGCACACTTATGTTTTTTTTACACCCTTGCCAAAATTAGCGCATTCCTGTAAATTTATTAATGAAATAAGGTGCTAACGTCTACGTAATCGGTGTGAGAGATCAAGCTGAATCTACAACTAAAATGGTTGAACATACCCCCATACAACATCATCCAAAAGGTAGTCTCTAATCCAGTCATCTTCCCATGTGCTGGGTTGAGATTCTATTTCACAATAGACTTTACCTTCGAAGAAATCACTACCTATGTATTCGACTGATTGAGGAATTATGATGAATGCAATATTGTAATCGCCTCGGAAAGCACCTGATCCTATATAGGATAAATTGCTCTCTTGTTCAAAAACAACACTGTTTAGAGATGTGTTATTCCAAAAAGCATCTGATCCAATTGAAAGTACGTTCTTTGGAATGATAAGAGATTCAACACTCCGGTTAAGTAAAAATGCTTCGTCCTCAATTATCAGTAAAGAAGAAGGAAAGTCTAGAATAGCAATAGGTGACCAATAGAATGCCCTATCCCCAATTATTTGTAGGTAACTTCCAAAATAGACATTCACTAGGTTAGTACATAAATAACATGTATAGGCAGGAATTTCGACGAGAAAATCACTGAAGTGAACACTGTATAAATTTGGACTTTCAGCAAACACATTAATTCCAATATACTTAACTGTGTTTGGCATGATGACTTCATATAGATTATCAGAATAAGTAAAGGCATAATCTCCTATAGTTGTAGTTCCTTCTGCGATGTCTAGAACAAAAAAGTTGGGCATCTCCCCTTTATATCCCAATAATGCTGTCCCAAGGTAAACTTCTCCATCATCATGATTCAGGTACCAATATGTATTTTCAAATGCAATGATAGAAATTTGGGAAATATCAGAATTAACAATTATTTCTGATAAGTTAACACATCCCTGGAAAGCTCCTCCTTTTATTGCTACTAAGGTAGAAGGAAGCACTATTGATTCTAACCCTTTGAAATTCTTGAATGATTCATTTTCTATAATTGTAACTCCTTCTGGAATCACTAAGGTGTGAACAACATAACCAGGAATACTCGCCGCATTATATATGATACCATCTATAATAAGCATTCCCCAATCTTTTGTTCTTAGTAAGGAACCATCTGGAGTTTGTTCTACCAAAGAGGTATATTCGGTATCATCGACAGTAAAGTGAAAATTAGTTCTATCAATCTGTTGACCAACAGAAAGTAACTTAAGGTTTGGCACACTAAAAAAATCAGTGATGATTACGTTTCCACCAATAATATTTCCATATGGATCCATATACACAATTTCATATCTTGAATTTAGTGAGTAGTATAAATCAATGCTTTGAAAATCCCCTATATAAATATCGGGAAGAAAATCAATTTCAGTTAACAGCCCTTTTATTCTGACAATATTACTTATGGAATTCTTGTGTATTGTTCCAATGAAAATATTCATGGTTCTATCAGAGCTAAAGCCTATTTGTCCTCCATCACCAAGATAATAATAATTGTCAATATGAACGTTGCATATATCAAACTCACCACCGAGCGGATCTATAAATAATAGTCCAGTCAGTTCAGCGACAAATAAATCCCCCCCTCTAAATGTTATAGGTGAAAATGCAGTTAACGTTCTTATGCTTAAGTTACCCCTAATTTCAGTTTCGATACCATTATTTATTATTATTGAGCCTTCATCTCCGCTAATAGAAAGTCCTTCTTCGACCCTCATAAGAAACCCTAAAAAGCTAAGTGTATAATTTTCAATCAAAAGTGTGGTATTCTTTCCGTCTAGGAAACAATTAGAGATAGACAAAGACGAATTTAGTAAAAGATCATTTTCAAATATGATTGTAGAAGCATAGTAACTTCCCATCCCCATGTCGTAAAGAATACCAGAAATTATAAGACTACTGACAATTGGAGTTTCCATGGATTGGACATGATAGATTCGATCTAATATCCACCAATTTAGATTATACTTATACAAAATAATTTCATAATCACCATTTGAATCTGTCATATTTGCAAAAGCTGTATCTATTGATTCAAACATTCCAATATTTTCTCCATTATAAACTAAATCAACTAGCTCAAAGTCATCGTCAGAAGTGAGAGGAAGTAAATATAGAAAACCTCCACCAAATGAATTTGGTGAATCAATGGTATGTGTCTCTAAAATAGAAGAATACCCTAACCCAAAATACTTAATCGAAACTTCGTCTCCACCCAGATCATCCCAGGTAAGATCAACAAAATAGAACTCCCCACCAACTTTTATAAGGTTAAACTCGTGGTTTTCCCCATTTCCTTCTCCAGTTACAAGAATATTAAAAACGTTAAAATAATCCAAAAGAATTTTGTACATTTCTGCATAGCCCTCACATACAACCCCTTTTGTCAATACCACTCCCTCAATATTATGTGCCCAATAATCATCTTCAGGAGTGATTCCGTCCTCCTCATAAGCATAGTCGACTCGTGCGATTATATAATTGTGTATAAAATACGCTACTTCTAGATCACTCATATCTGGAGAAATTAGCCCAGATAGTTCAGATAGAATTTCATTAAGACTATCATTTACTAATTGTCTAGCATCTATTGATTGATATGCATCAACTAAAGTTACCGAAAGAGTATCTCCTATACCTATTATGGTATTGGATAACCAATAGAACTCAGGGTGATCCATGAGAAACGACTTGTAGACGACGAATCCTTCATCAAGTGAAATATTATATGAGGATGCATTGTAAACATGGAACAAATTCGTATCGAGACTCTGTGAACTGGACGAGAATTCGATACAGTCGAAAAGCATATCTCGATAAAAAGAACGCATTCCTTCTTGATTTTCAAAAAATGAAAGGTAGAAATAGCCATAACCAATTTCGAGTTCTTCAGATTCGAAGCCTCCAATAACATAAGTATATTGTAGTTGAGAAGTTTCATTAAGGATAGTTCCATCTACATCACAAAAGAAAAACGTGTCACCGTTGATTTTTATGAACAAATCGATTGATTCTTCCTCAGGAAAGTCAAGTAGTATTATTGTATCTTCTAGATATATTAACTCTCCAAACTGCGCCTCGAAGAAAACGGTTCCGTCTCCATATACTGAACCAGTCACGAGAAGAAATGTTTGATCATCATAAATGCTAAGGAAATAGATTTTACTTGATATTAGTCCAGAAGGTTCATCCGCTAGAGGAGAATCATAATTGAGTAAATCCAAATCAATCCAATTAGCATGAAGTTCAATTGAACCTGTGCTTCCTTTAGGAATGCTAACGTTGTGAATTGGTATGTTTTGCCCAGAATACGTCCACCCACCAAAAATAAAACCGTCTTGTGTTGGTTCTGGTATAATGAATGTTTCGGCTTCAATTGTATAATACGATGGGGGAATAAAATCATCAAACTTTCCACCATTTAATAAATATGTAATTTCATAATTTATGGTCTCATATTTTGCCTCTAAGGTAATATCTGATGTCACTGGGTATCCAATAAATACCCATGGTTCATTTTGAAAGTACCACCCTATGAATTTGTATCCAGAGATTAATGGGTCGCTAGGTTTTGTTGCCTTATCTCCATTCAATACAGATTGGGCAAGAATTGAAGAACCCCCTAAAAAATCGAAAGACACAGTATGTTGATCTCCAAGCCTACCATTTACAAGGTCATCAATCCATTGTTCTTCTGATCCAAGATATTCTGGATGATATTTTATATAGATATCATATGCCGAATCACCTTCTGGTCCATTCAATGAATTAAGGTCCACAAGGTTGTTCCAGATTTCTTCTCCGACATACTGCCACTGAATATAACCATCCGCGACTTGGAATGCTACTTCCTTGCCGTCGGTTCCGTTTGTTCCATTTGCTCCATCGGCTCCAGCAGGCCCTACTAAAGTCGAGAGTTGAATCAGGTTGTTCCAAGTGAACTCTCCATCATATTGCCATTGAA
>Ga0268276_1000817_pt1 | contig 33858 bp, 34 predicted proteins | sample saktaG_4_FD_190145 | JGI IMG/M metagenome (GOLD analysis project Ga0268276, IMG submission 190145) | Saline water microbial communities from Sakinaw Lake, British Columbia, Canada - sak_2010_1_5_45m | ecosystem: Environmental > Aquatic > Non-marine Saline and Alkaline > Saline ...
TATGGTTTTTTGGATCACCCATTTTCCATCATCGCTCTTGCCTACTGTTGATTCAACAATGGGCATCTTATTCAATTGCTCAATTTTTGTAGAACTAAATTCTTCTGCCATTTTACCATCCTCCATATACTTTTCAAGATCTTGGCTTTGCTTTAAATCAAAAACTGCCATAGAATTAGAATAGGTAGGAGATTAATATAAGCTGGTTCAAGAAAGCGGAAAATAGTCCATAAAATGTGGACAGAATGTTAATTAATAGTATATTGGAATAGGCTGTTCGTGCTGATGAAAGAATTTATTTTGTCTGATAATACATGAATGAAAAACAAGGAAATCTAGTACAAATAGTCCAAAAACAATTAAATCCTGTGTAAAATATTCTGGGGATACAACTTAAGGGGAAAAGTTTATATATTTCAAGAATAAAAAATTTCTTAGCGACATCCAATAACCTTTAAACTTTATTCAGGTTGGGATGCCAATAATTAAGGCTTTTTATGAGACACTAAAAAGCCTGTAGTGGCAGAATTTCGGCGATACAACGGCTAAAAGCTTTAAGTGAATCCCACGTTCTTGACAGGCTTGACTCCTGGTGTGCATGTTAATTTGGTTTCTGTTTTATTGATTAGTGTTTCGGGTTATTTGTTAGGGATTGCTTCACCTATTACTCTTGCTGTTTTTATTATAGCTATGGCAATTACACATACTTTTTTAGATTCTATACCTTCAATATTTTTGGGCGCTCCGGATGCAGATATGGCATTAGGCGTATTGCCCGGGCATAGAATGCTTTTAGAAGGCAAGGGTTATGAGGCTGTAAAGTTAACTGTAATCGGCAGCTTGCTTGCTTTGATTGCTACTTTATTTTTGATTCCTATAATGATCCCTTTTGTTCCTAAGATTTATTCTTTCATCCAGCCGTATATTGGCTATATATTGATTTTTGTTGTTGTTTATATGATAATTCAAGAGAAGAAAATAGATAAGATAACATGGAGCAGTTTTGTATTTTTTATTTCTGGAATTTTAGGAATAATTGTTTTAGGATGGAATAATTTAAATCAGCCTTTGTTTCCAATGCTATCTGGGTTATTTGGTATTAGTACCCTATTGGTTTCTTTGTTGCAGAATACTAAGATTCCTAAGCAGAATATTACTGAGACTATTGAAGTTGGGTTTTTTGAGAAAGTCAGGGCTGTTGGCGCTGCTGTTTTTTCTGGCTCTTTAACCGGGTTGATGCCTGGTTTAGGAGCTGCACAGGCAGCGATAATTGCAATGCAGCTTGTTGGGAATATTAGTGTTTATGGCTTTATGATTTTAATAGGGGGGATTAACACAGTTAATTTTACATTTAGTTTGGTTACACTATTTACACTGCAGAAAGCTAGGAACGGTGCTGTTGTTGCTATATTGGAGATTGTTAAGAAGATTAGTTTTGAGCAATTGCTTATTTTCTTATTTGCTGCTTTGGTTGCAGGCTGCATTGCTGCTTTGTTAGCGCTGTTTTTTGCCAAAATCTTTTCTAAATTGATTGTTAAATTAAATTATAGAAAGTTAGTTATTGGGATAATCTCTTTTATTACAATTATGGTAATTTATTTTTCTGGTATAATTGGGTTGTTGATTTTAATTACCTCAACAGCTATTGGAATAATCCCAGGGTTACTAGGAGTTAAAAGAAGCCATGCGATGGGCTGCTTGTTGCTGCCGGTTATTTTGTTTTTTGTGATTTAAGATTATACGGGCATTACTTGATTTTTGTCTTTAAGATGCATAACAAGGCTATCTAGATATTTTCTTCCGCCTGGCCCTATTTCATCGTATAAAGCAATTGCAAGATCTGTAACTTTTAAAAAATTAGCATCAGGTTGTAATTGTCTTAATGTTAGATAGTGTGTTGGATTATAGGGCCTAACTCTTGAATCCAGTTGGTCTGGGTCTGTTACCCCATGCAGCTTCATTCTATATCTTGCCGAACCTTCTGTTATCCCATTTGGGTCTATCTCTGGTTCGTCAAAAGCAATGTAGAAGTCTCTTTCACCCCCAGGAACGTTTCTATTTTTGACAGCTCTTATTTCTGATTTAAGCTGTTGCTCTGTTATCTCTTTAGCTAACCTGAAGAATATTGCATAATCATAATCTGGAGCTTTGTTTTCTGTCATTTTTTATTCCTAAATTTATTTATAATGAGCATTTACTAATTCAGGCAATGGAGATTGATCAAAACCTAATATTCCTCTTTCTCTTTCAAAATTCTTTGGGTCATCGGTTCCGTGAATTGCATTTTGGTCTATGCTTCTGGCATAGTCATGTCTAATTTGACCTGGTCTCCAATTGTCAGGGTTAGTTGGGCCGATGATCTTTCTAACAACAGGGACTATAAATGGGCCTTCAATAACAAAGGGCAAGCAAGCATGCTCTGCATCTTCTGTTTTTAGGTAAAGTGGATCCTCAGGTTTATGACCTGTAAAATGATCACATAATTTAGCATATTCTTCTGGCTTATCCTTTAATGGGCCTTTTGGTAAATGGCCATAGAATTCATTAAATTGTTCAACAGTCATGTTAACGTAGTTAACTCCCACAATTTTTCTTCCTGCGCCTGCAAGGTAAGCTAAAAATTCTCCTACAAAATGAGGGTGTTGAGACATTACTGGTGGTTTAACCATAAAAACTGCTCTCTGAATATTTTGAGTTAATTCTTCTCTTGAAACGGGCCTTTCCAAATGTCTGGCTAAATCAGCCAGATAATTATCAAGCATTCCTCTTTCTTGATTAATTACTCTTATCTCATGATTCCAATCAATTAGGTTATCTAATACTCCGGGGTGATCCTGAGAATAATCAGAGAATAATCTAATTCCTCTTTCGGCAATTTTTTCATCAAAAGGGATTAAAACAACCGGCTCAAAAGCTATAATTCTTCCTTTTGCATCTTGTTTGAAATGCCCATATTTCTCTCTTAAGGTGCCTCCTGCGACGCTTCCAATAGTCCTGGGAGAACCAACAAGGCTTCTTACTTCATCTACTGCGTTATCTCCTTTAAACACAAGCAGCATAGCTCTTCTTCTCTTGTCTGTTTCTTCATATTCCTGGATCATATACCTATCGAATCTATTGTGAATTCTTTTTTCCATACCCAATCTTTTTTCTCCCTTAAAAGATATTCTTAAATCCCTCATCAAATCCCTGTCTACCTCAAACATTCGCGCTGCAATAAGCTCTAAATCAGACTCCTGGCTCCTCTTTCTAAGAAGGTGGGCTATTGCTGGACCTGTTATAGAGTGGACTAAAGAATAATCAGTTACAAAAACATAACTTAGCTTTACCATATTAATAAAGGAGGGGTTGCCCGTATTTAAATCTTTCTTTTTTTCGTTATTGTGTAATAGTAACAGATTTATATAAACTTTATAAAAGTTTGAATGCGATAGTTTTTTAAATAAAGGGTAGATTCTGCTTGTTATGGAAGGAGTAATTAAGAATTTCAAAAGGGGCAGAAAGACCCAGACAACCAATCAGATGGTTGTGTATATTAAAGAAATTACAAGCAAAGAAGCAGCAGCTAAGTTGGTTGGTAAGAAAGTTACGTGGAAAAGCCCTGCTGGAAAAGAGATTAATGGCGAGATAAGATCTTCTCATGGAAATAAAGGCGCTGTTAGAGTTCTATTTGCTACTGGAATGCCTGGCCAAGCTATAGGCGAGAAAGTAGTTATTTCTTAATATTTTAAAAAAATAAAGAAAAGTTTTAACAAACCCTAATTGGTACTGGGATTGTTCCTTTTGCGATTAGATACATTACTAACATACCTGCTAGAAACGCTACAATAATCCATGTTGCAGGATGTGCTATGAATGCTTTCTTGTTCATGATTATCACCTGTTTTTGTTAATGTTAATATCCTTTGGCTGTTAAGTATATAAAGTTATCGATTCTTTGTTTGTTTCTGTTAAGTTACTTTTTGTTACTAAATTAATAGAAATATTTATATATTAGTTACTATAAGTTACTATTAAATTGACCAAGGATGTACCGGTAAAGCTTGATTCAGAGCTAAAGAAGCGTATAGAAGAGTTTATTTCTAAAGGTGAGAATAGGTTTGATTATCCTTCTGTTAAAAATTTCATAGATAAGGCTGTTCTAAAGATACTTAAAGAGGTTGAAAAGAAAAGTGAGAAATAAAAGACTACTTTGGATACTTGTAATGTTGTTCTTGGTAGTTGGAACAATAGCTGTTGAAGCAGCTCTTCCTGGCTTTCAACAATTGCAAGGCTCTGGTGGAAAGATTTGGAGTTTCTTTGCTACTTGGTTCCATTATAAGATTCTGATTAACACCCTAATAATCTCTATTGTGATCTATATAGCACTGCATTTGATTGGAATCAAGTTTGAGAATAAAGGAAATAAGGTTGTTGGATTGCTGATAGTTGTGTTGGTTGCCTATTTAATTGTGATTAATCCTGTGATAAGTGCTGGAAAAGGTCAAAGAGCAGCAGCAGCAAAAGGAATTCAATACATATGGAATGCTAAAAGCATGAGTGGATTTAAAGAATTCTTTGTTGGAAAGGATGTAGGAATATTTACAAATCCATCAAGACTAGGTATATTCATTGGTGCTTTCTTAGTATTCCTGTGGTTATTCCATTTCTTAAAAGTAGGTGGGGGAGAAGGATTTTCGGGTAAGCTGAATATTGCACTTGCTTTGGTAATTGCTTATTTCATGACCATTACCTCTGGGACTACAGTGGGTATGATCATTGCAGCCGGACAAATAGTAGCAATATTAATTATTTTCAATAACTTAAAAGAGACATTTGGTAGCAATAAGGTTTGGGCTTTTGTTTTTTCACTTTTTTTAGTTATGTTCATTACATATGTTGCCTTCCCAGGGAATTGGTATGGTATATTTGGGTATTTGGCAGTATTGTTAGGTGTGGCTGTTGGATCGGCACTTGGTTTGTGTGTAGTAATTGCACTAATGAGTTTAACCTTTTATGGCCTCTATATATTGGCTAAGAAAATAATACCTTAAAAATGAACGAATCAAAAAAGAAAATGCTGAGAATTGTGATCGCATTAGTTGGAACTTTAATAATTTGGGGTTTCTTACTTCCAATCCTAACAAAATTCGCATTCTTTAGAGATGTAGAAATAGGGGGTTTCTTCTCCAGCTATGGTAAGGGCACTTTAATATTATTTGGGGTTGGAGCTGTAGTTGTTATTATGATAATTATGGGTTTATCCAAAATGGGGAAGAAAGAGAATGAGAAAGACAAAGAAAAGTATGGTTTAATAGATAATATCAAAGATAACATTAAGGCAAAAATTGTGAAAGCAACACAGATAACGTCTGCTCCTGGAGCGGATTATCTTCTAGAAAAAGCGGATTTTAAGGATCCAACACCAGGTGGAGGCACAGATAAAGAAGAATGGAGTTTTAGTATAAAAGACATATGGATGGAACTTATGACGCAGATGAATTATCTGCTAAGGTTGCAGGTGTATATGGCAAAAAAAGCAAGTGTTGCAAATGAGAGTGATAGGATGGTAAAGATATATAGTGCTTTTGATCCTGTTGATGCTGGAGAGGGTAAGGGAGGAAAAGAATCTAAAAAGTATAACGTAAGTGAGATAAACGTAAAACTGGATATATTCAAGAATGGAAGTGGTTACAAGTTTTCAAATACGGGTAGGTGGAGAGGAAGAGATGTAGAGGCAGGCCCAGAATATGAAATACGTGACTCAATTACTACTAAGAAAGGGTTTAAATCTGACATGTGGTTCATTACAAATGACGGAGAACTAAAATTAGGAGTAGATGCTGCTCAAGATCCATATTTGGGAATTAACTCTGATCACTTTTTGATATTCGAACTTTTTAAAAGGATGATACTTGATATAACTACAGGGCCTATTACGTTAGAAGAAAAACAAAATGCAGATAGGGCAGCCAAAGATAGAAAAAGCGAGTTATATGGAGCCATAAGAACATTCGGATGGAAAGTAATGAACGCAAATGCTTCTAGGGGTTCAGCTTACATAAAAAGAAGAGGTGCTTGGAATATTATAGATTCATCCAGGAAACTCTATATTGGGCAATATTTATTGTGTGGAGAATATAAACATATATATAAATTTGCAAGAGTTGGTGCCAAAATCTATGAAGCTGGTTACACTGTTAATGATAAACATCCATTTTTTGAGGTTCAAAAAGGAGCTAAAGGGGGGCAGTATGCTATTGAACCAGAAGTAAAAAAGCTTAACCATGAAGTAGATAAAGATGGTTACTTTTTAGAGGATTTGAATAGAATCAAGTTTACTGGTCAAGGTGTTCTAAGAAAAGTGGACCGTTTTGAAAGAATAGATAATTTTCCAAAAAGTGGTGAAATTACATGGGTACCTTGCATAATAGATTACCCTGACTGGAGACCTGTAATAAAAGGTATGGATAATGAATGGGACTTTTTTATTAGGGATATGAGATTTGGAGAATTCCATCCAAATAGCAAAACTTTCCAAGATTATGCAGCAGTACACAAAAGAAAATTAAAGATATATGAAGGAATGATAAAAATCAGCGGAACTCCAGGGGGGGGCAATCCTGCATTTGACAGAGAGGCCCTAAAAGACATTGGAAAGTCTACTTATTGGGGCAAGAAATGGCCTTGGAGCTCATTTGATAGCATAAACAAAGCGCCTACGAATAATTTTCCATGTCTGACAAATTATGGACTAAGTTCATATAACGGGAATTTTATTGCAAGATTTGCGGATGAGTATGGGATGCTACAGAGGGAAAAACTTGTTTGGGATAGTGGAAAAAAGAATGTTTTCACTGGTAAACCTGAAGAGGAAAAGAAATGATGGTAAATGATACAAAAGAAGGAGCCATAATGTTAGATCAGGGTAGATTCCCCCCTAGTGTACGAGTAAAAAAGAAAAGGGATTATGTACTTATGGTATTGGCAGTTAAAGTAGCTGAGCAAGCAGGTAGGGGGAAATTGTTAAGAAATAAGCTATTTGGTGAAGAAGGAGCACTAATTCTACAACCTGTTCTTAGGTTTATAAGTGAGATAGACAAAATTAGAGAACGTAAAAAGAATCATTGGGTAACAATGGCTGAAGATATTAAGGAAGAATTAAGTAAGTCGAAGGTGGAGGATCCTGAACTGGTGAGGCTAATACAAAGTATAAGAATTAGGAGCCCAATGCTTGCAAGAACAATAAACATGGTTGAAAATTATAATGCAGAAAGCTTGTATAATCACTTTATAAGATATTACAATTGGTATCTAACCAACTTGGATTCAAGTGTTAAAGATAGTATTATGGTTGCAATTAGAATGTTCTTACAAAAACATGCAAGGATTAGAAAAGAAGCTGGTACCATTCGATTTTTTGAGGAAGAAGTAGCAAATTGGAGTTTGCCTTATAGAGATATTGATGGATATATTGTAAAAGGCAACCATTTTGTGAAAACATTAAAGGCATTTAATGATCCTCTGCTAGTCCGGAGACTAAGGGATCCTAGGATACAACAACTTTTGCAGTATCAAAATGAAGTATCCCTCTTTAATATGATATTTCAACAAATTGAAAGAGGAGAAAATCAGGGTGCTTGGCAGGACTTTGAAAAATTCTATAAGCATGTAGATAATATTTCAAAAGAAGTAAAAGATGTTTTTGGAGATGCAAGAGATGCTAATGTGCTGCGCCAAGTGAGAGACAAATATCATGAATCTCCAGAAGAATGGAAGAGGGAGATTAGACAAATACTGCAACAACTACATGAAAGAAAACAAGAAGTGATTTCACAGGCTAGGGTTGTGTTTGAATTATTGTTCAAAGAAGATTTAGGGAATATTAAAATTTCTATGCACCATAATCTATTAGATTTACAGGCTGCATTATATGGTGTTGCAGAAGCCCACATAGGTCAGATTAAGCGCAGCCTTAAGCAAGTATTCAGAAGAGCTGCCAAACTGAGAGACTCTGTGATGGATAGTGTAAATGAGGTACGGAGCGCTTATAATGAGCTTGAGCAAAAACCAGATACAAAAGGAAAAAACAAAATAGAGAGACTTAACTTATTTATCGCCAGTCTAGATGAACTATATGGTGAAAAAATCACAAAACCAATAAGTCATGCACGAGAACGCATAAATAATATTACAAGGCAATTGCCCTCTTTGAGAACATTAGGAGGAGCTTTGCCAACTAGAGATTTTTCTACTAGTGTTTTGGCAAATTCTAGATTGATAGGGTTTGTTGCAGGAGTTGGAGCAGATGAAGAGCAAGTAATGCGTAGCGGACTTGGCCTTAGAAAGAATATGGAGGCAATCCTAGATGATATGATTTTAAATTCCAATTTCCTGCTTAGCCAGCTTGAGGTATTGATTAAGTGGCTGCAAAATGCGATGAAGGGAGGTGAGAGAGATGGCAAAAAGTAAAACCAATGTAGCTGGAAGGGGAAGAATTTTTGGAGGAACTATTAATTCTCTAAAGAATCTTGGTATGAGTGCTGGCCTAGATTTCCACTATTACCGAACAGATGAACTTGAATTACCTCCAACACAAGTGATGAAACCTTTTAGAGACTTACTTAAGATGATGGGTGGAGATTTAGTTAATAAGGATGGGATTGAGTATTATTTTGGGAATATAGAGGGTATGCGACAAGAGATAGAGAACTGGTGCTCTCAAGTAGGCATATATGTAGATGAGACTGCAATAGACTGGGAGAAATCACTAACAACTCGGGGAACTGGTAAGAAAGAAGTATATATTAATATGCCTACTAAATATGATGCCAGTAAACCAAAAAAGATAGCAGATTCAATTTATAATATTGATATTCCTGATTCAAAAGAGGTAATTTATGATCCACATACCAAACAAGAAGTCACTTATTATGGTGCAGATAAAAGCGATGTTTGGATGAAGTATTATCAAGGTAAAGCTGATGAAATATTTAATGATGCAATTAAAATGTGGAAACAAATAAATCCGCCAGGTAAAATGGATGCTGGTGAATGGTTTGAAAAATTAAAGATACATTACAAGGATGTAATAGGGGATCTTTTTACAGGTAAGAAAGATGAAATTAACCCAGAGCTTGGGTTTCCTTCTATATATGGGAGAGATAAAGCAGCAGAAAGTGAAATTTCAGATTATAAAGAGCAAGTTCATAAAAAAATAAATAACAAACGGGAGAAAATCTTACAAATGAGAACATATCTGCCCTTTACCTTTTATCAGCACACTTTCTTGGTTATTTGGCCCTATTATTTTGATGAAGCGACTAAGCCATATGTTACACTTGAGAGTATAGGATTTGCACCTAAAAGAGGAGAACACAAACTTGGATTAGATGAATATGGTTATCCTTTAGAGGTTGCTGATGATAACACAGAATTTAATGGGCAATCAATCCCAAAAGGCACTGTTTTATTAGACGTTTTTCTCGGAGATCTAAATCCAAGACGTATTCCTGAAGCACATTTTGGTTTCTTAAGGTATGTACCTCTGAATCAAATGGTAGCACACATTTTAAATGAGTGGGACGAGTTTAGAGATGACTGGAGAGACGGAAGGCATCATAAGGGTTCACTTACAGTTACTGATTATATTATGGCAACCACTACTGCTTTAGGGAAGGAATGGGAAAAGAAAGGAAACAGTAAGTTAGCTCTAGCTGATCTTGACAAGATTCGATCTGGGTTGCCTTATAATCAGTTGATGGTTAATGATGATTACAAAAAATATGAAATGAAGATTGGACCATTAAACGATTCAGTTGGAAACCAGATATTCCCAAGAGCTGGAACTCCAGAAGTAGATGGACAGCCTGTTTTCAAGGGAACTAGGGTTCCTTCTAACCTTAATCCTGCTTTTGACTTGAGAGCATTTGGTAAAAATGATCCAATTATTCATATAGGCAAGCTAAGATATTGGGAAGGTGAAGAGGGCTGCAAGAAGGAGCATCCTGATCCTAGTAAACGTGCTGATTTTGCGCCATGGATTAGTAGTAGGGGTCTATCAATGTTTATTATTGATTTTATTTGTAGAAATGGCAAAAGCCTAAAAGAAATCCATGAGGACCTTATTATGATAGGAAAAGAAACAAATGGATTTGATTATGGGCCTAGGCCTTTTGGTGGAGATCTTTGTGTGGATCCATTTAATGTTAATATTGGTCCTGCAAACGATAGCATTAAAAAAGGAGAATAATCTTAAAAATTATCAAGCAGCTCTCCTCTGTTGGTTTTGATACTGCTGCATCAACTGGTTCATATCAGGCTGTTGTGGGGCTGCAGCTTCTTTTTTCTCTTCTTTCTTTTCTCCTTTTATTGCGCCGTAGACTGTTGAGATTCCTGCAGCTACAGGCATCTGGTAATTGTGACCCAAATATTCAGGAACAACTGAGAAGTTTGCTACAACTGCTGGGATTATAGGCCACATGCTTTTCATTCTCTTTCCCATCTCCAATGGTTGCGGCTTATAGTCTGATATTAAGAACCTGTTAAGATACTCGTGAGTTCCTAAGAAGACAGGCATTGTAGCAAATGATGCTGCTCCTCTTGCGAATAAGCTTGCTATTGTGCCATAAGCTTTTCTTGTGATTTCACCTATATAACTTACACCTTTAAACAGATGGTGCATCAGTCCACCCAATAATCCACCGATTGCAAGTTCGTTTGCAAACTGTTTATAAGTTGTCTTTTTCTTGTGAAGCTTATTATTTATCAATACTCCTCCTGCTATACCCACTGGCATTATAAGTGCGCTTGGGTCTGCCATTGCAACGCCTGCTGCCATTCCAGCAGCTGCTTTTGCTGTATAATAAGTATAATAGGCTGCTTTTGAAACTACTTTAGGTATTGCTCTAACTGCTCCAACTAAATCTTCAAGAGCGCTGCCTATTGAATCGAAGATTCCGCCTCCCGCATTAGGAGCTTGGGCATTTACCTTATTTTCAAGGCCGCCTTCATCTGCCATTATTATCCTCCATGAATTTCTTTATAGCATACTCTATGAAATGTGATTTATTTCTGAAAATACCAGACCTAGAGTTTTGTCTTAGAGAATCTTGAATAGATAAAAGCGTGTTTTCATCTAAAGATATACTAATCCTATGCTTCATCAGCGTATGAGAATGTATTACTGATATATAAACCTTATTATTTGTTAGTACTCTGAAGTAGTTATATCGTCTATAAAACTGAATTTGGTTTGTTTTCTTTAAAATAGTATATTAGATTTTTTCTAACAGTTGTTAACTATTTTTATTTTATAATAAATTTTATTAGTTTTTGTCTTATTTTATCTAACATTTATATTTAATAAATGAACGTAAAATAGAAATATTTAAATATTAGTAAATAGAAATCTAATAAATATTAGATATTTTGTAATATGATATCATTAAGTAAGAATGAGTTTAATGTAATTAGCTTTTTGATTAGGAATTTCTCTAAGAGGCTTACGATAAGAAATATTGCTTCTAAGCTGGAGATAAGCGCTGCTGGCGCCCATGCTGTTTTGAAGAAACTTGAGAAGGGAAATGTTGTAAAGGCTGAAAAATTAGGCACTGGGTTGTTCTATGAGATTAATCTTGATGAAAAGATTGCCAGGTATTTAGCTTCTATTGGCTTATTAGAGCATTTTGACCTTAAATATATTGAATTTAAGGATATAGAGAAAGAAAGCAAAGCTGCTGTTTTTGACGGCAAAAGATTATTGGCTGTAACGAACAATTCTGATATTGTAAAAGATATCTGTTATAGGCAGAATATTGAGGTAGTTTGCAAGGATGAAGAGGAGTTTATTGAGGCTTTACAATATAATGATGAGGCAGTTTTAGGAATATTGGAAAAAGGAAATGTTTTGTTCGGTGAGGAATTGGTTATTAATTCGATAAAGAAAGCAAAATGAAAATAGCAAATATAATAATATTGTTGATTGTCTTAATTAGCTTATTTTCTTTTAGTGTTCAGGCTTCTAAAGTAGGGGATGCTTTTAAGAGCGGATTAGGTTCAATAGAGAATTTCCTAGGCGGAGGGTGGAAGGCTTATGAAAAGACAGTTGCTTTTGTAGTATTTTTCTTTTTGTTCTTTTCAGCCTATTTGATAGGTGCAAGAAAGGTGTTTGGAGAAAATGGAAAGCTAAGCAGATCACATATAACGTTTGCTTTTGTTGCTGCTTTGCTGTCTGCCCTTATTGTCATCTCAACAATGAAGTTTGATTGGGTCAATCTTAGGTATGTTGCATGTTTCTTGGTCAGTGTCCTAGTTTTATATTTAATATATTCCTTATTTTTAAAATTGGGTTTTGAAAAGCATAAGGTTTGGGCTTTTATTTTGGCTTTATTGATTACAGCATTGATAATGTGGTTCTTATGCGGGTTTATGGGCGCTGAAGGAAGGCCATTGTTTAAAATGAAGAATTATTTTGAAGGCCTTGGCAAGGGTGTTAGCACAAGCAAGAGCAAAGGAGGGGGGGGGATTACTCTTGCAGAGCCGAAGTGGGATGAAGAGAAGCCAAAGGATGATAAAAAAGAGGGAACAGGATTTCCATGGGGAAGGATGGGTGGTGGAGCTGGAATAATTGCTTTAATAATATTAGTTGTTTTGTTAGCAAAACGGAGGAGAGGGAAAAAACCAAAGGAACCTGAAGAACCAAATTATATAATGACAATTATAATCCTTTTAAAGGAGATAAGAAAAAGAAAGGAAGAGATTATTAAGGCTTTAGATAAGATTATGGCAAAAAAACAAGAGATTGTAGGCGATATAGACCATAGATTCAGGGAGTATTTTGATAAGGTAGTTGAAAAGGATAGAGTTGCCTTTTTAAGAGATAAAACCAGCAAAGAGTATCGGGCTTTAGAGCACGAAATTAACAATGTTGATGATTTAACAGATTCTATGATTAGGCTCGAAAGATTACTAATAGAGTTAAAAAAATTAGAGGTAATATTATACCATAGATTGGAGGAGTTAAGGAGAATAGATAAAGATAACCAAAATGATCCTATTAACCCAGCTACTTTGGGTGGATTTATAACCCAATTTGAAGGATTATACAAAGAGCTGTTGAATTTGATTGCTGATTTCTTTAATATTTCTGTTAAGGATAAAAATGATTTGGATAAATTAAAGGCATTATTAAGCGATAAAAACATAGAAAACAGGGTGTTGGGATGGTGGAATAAGGCTCATAAGAATGAAGTAAAGATTAGGGATTACCTACAAAATAGAGAGGTTGGTGATTTAAGGGCTCTTCATGCTAAAATAGGAGAAGAACATGGAATAATAGATGCAATAATCAAATTATTAGAAGGGGAAGAGATAAAGCTTGACCTTATAGCTGTGAATGGTAATAAGAAGGGAGAAGATAGCCCGCATAATATTCCGATTAATGTTCCTGTCAATTTTGAATGTAATATAGGGAATGGAGCTCCTGACAAATATGAATGGTTTATTCAAAAAGAAAGGGAGCCTGAGAATACATTAGGGGGTGAACAGGACTTTACAGCAGGTAATCCAATGAGGGCTTCTTATACATTTAATCAAGATGGAACTTATAATATTCGGGTTGTGGTCAGAAAAGGTGGTGTCGACAGGGCAGTAAGAAAAGCTATTGTTAAGGTTGAAAGGTTTACATTGAAGGCGGAAATAACCAGACCCCCAATGGATGCTCCTGATGCCAGTGCAATATTAGCAAGGAATAAAGATGTAAGGATTGAAGGCACTGTTAATGAGGCTATTGGGAATGTTACATGGAATTGGAGGTTAGTAAATATTGGGGGTAATACTGTAAGGAATGGTAATACTCCACGCAGATTTGAATTTAACACTGCTGCTCCTACTCCTCTTGAGCCTGGAGAGTATACAGTTAATCTAGATGTTGTGGATGGAAGGGGGGTACCCGGGCATGCTGAGAGAAAGGTATGGGTTGAGTTGGATGTTAAGGTAACAGAGCCCCCCAATGATGCTCCTGATCCTGGTGCAATTGTCATAAGGGGTGTAGGCAAAAGAATCAAGATAGAGATTGTTGGTGGCAGTGGAACATACCAATGCAAGTACAAAGTGGATAATGGGGAGGAAGAAACATTGAATCCTAGTAATAGCCCAATTGAATTTATTTTAGATAAGTCTAAACTTAGGGGATTAGGAGGGAAGATATTTCATGTAGATGTAAAAGATTCTGATGGACTTACCGGACATGCTGAGAGGAAGCTAGGGGTGGTTAAGGGGAAAGAAATAGATAAGTATAATGAGAAGAAACTTATTTTTGTCGCAAATCGTGGTGAACTTATTGGAAAGGTTTTGGTAGTAAAAAACAAGTTAACACTCGGAACACCCAACAATCAATTTAAGGCAGTAACTAAAATAATGGATAAGATAGATAGTTCAATTGGATTTATTGTTTTTGACACAAGAATAAATGATCGTTATTTTAATAATAAAAGATTTGATGTCCCCCAAAATATAAGAAATCGTTGGCCTGAAAACAGGAAGAATAATTATGCTATTTTTGGAATGAATCTATCTGAGGTTTATAAATACATAGGCAGAATTCATAAAAAGTTTAATGAAGGTAATAAATGGGTAAGGTGCCCAAAAATTGTAAAGCAAGTAGCTGTTTTGGCAAGAAAAAAAGGTAATTTAAAAGTAGGTTTATGGAACGAGGTAAAATGGAAAAACGGTAAAAGGGATACTGGTGTCTGGAAGGGTTTCCAAAATGACAGAGAAGGAGAAACTCTCATAAATTGGGCATCAAATCCAAAAAAATATGTTAAAAATCAAGATGGTAACGTGGTTGAAACAGAAGCAGAATTGACACCTGGAGAAAAAAATATTGTAAATATATTTTCTTATTATACTCTGTTGTGGTATGTGATGTGGAATTATTTTGAGTTAGGTATATGGCAGATGAACAGATTAATTGACAAGATAAATGAGCAGCTTAGAGGAGAAGAGCCTGTAATTGAAGCTGTGCCTGCTCAACCACAAGCTCCTCCTACAAATGCACCACAACCAACAGTGGCTAGACCAGGGGGTAATCTCAGGAGAGCTGAACCTGAACCACCACCTGCACCAGAGCCAGCACCTGCGGAGGAACCAAGAATGGATGAAGAAGAAATAGGCTTGGATGAAGCCTTAAATGATTTAGAATAAAACTTATTATTTAAAATGGATCCTGAAAAAGCAAAAAGGTTAATAGGAAAAAAGATGAAGTTGAGAGGGGGAAGCATAGTTATTACTTTCAAATCCATTGATTTTGATTCTGGAAGGTTAGTTATAGAATGCAATGGGAAGGGAGCTACTGTAAGTATAGATGATTTTAAAAGATTAGGCCGCCAAGGGGAAGAGGCATTGGCAGCTTATTTAGTTGAACATCATCCTGGGTTGAAGAAAAAGGAAATTGCTGAAGCAGAAAATAGTGGAATAACAGTAACAATAGAATCTCCTGAAGAAGGTTCAGAGCATGAAATTGGATTTCCGATTAAAGAGCTTAAAGCAAGTGTAACGGGTGTTGAAGGAAAAGAGGGTGATTACTGGGTATATTGGAGATTAAATCCAAAAGGCGGAACAGATACTGTTTTGGTACTAGGTTTAAGCCGAATTGGAGAAGGAAAACAATCCCTGCCCTTGTCTTATAAATTGTTAAATTTTTTTAAAGAGGATCAAAACATAATCGAAGGGGAGTTGGTTGCAGAGCTTAGTAGGGAGGATGAGTTTATTAACCAAACTGAAGAGCAAAAACCTAAAGAAATAGGAAAATCCGTACCAAGAAAGATATTCATAAAGAGGAATTATATTAAAAATCCAGAGATAGAAGGTATTTCTCCTGTTTTTGGTTCAGCAGGGGGTAGAATTACAATAAAGGGATATAATTTTACAAGAGAAACTACAATCTTTATTGGTGATAAGAAATTAGAAAATCCTATTCACAGGGAGGAGGATGGCATGAGTATTATTGAGGGTACTATACCTGCAGGTAGTGGTAATGTAACGGTTAAAGCACAAACTGAAGGAAACCCGAACATAGCAGAGGATTATTTTTATTATGACTAAAAGCATTGATAATATTTAAAGCAGTTTCATTTTTTCACTCCGCGAAAATAGAAAAATTTAAATATACTGTAAGTTAAGGGAAAAATAAACTAAAAAAGGTGATTGTTATGGGATATGTCGAAAAAAAATATGCTACAATCTTTAAAGGTCCATGGATGCTTTATTTCAGGCAGGCTAGTGGGGGCAGAAAGAGCGTCAGGCTTATAATTGCCCTTAGAAGATTAGTGCTTGATGTTATTCCAAAGGAGGTTGCAAAAAAACATAACATAGAAAAAGCGCTAAAAAAGCAAGATAAAGTAGAGGATATAGCAGAAGAAATCGATGATAAGATGTATAATGTTGCTTTTGAGATTGAGCTTGACCAGGAAAAAGCTTTTGAGATTATTGGTAAGATGGAAGCTGCCTGGGAAAAGGCAATGAAAAAAGGCAAGAAAAGAGATGGAAGAGCAATTTTGCGTAAGATGAATGCAGAGTTCCAGGCTGAACTGATAAAGATACTTAAGGAAGAAGAAGATGAGGAAAAAGAGATCTATTGGAGATATTTAGAGCCTGTTATCAAATCTTCAGAAAAGGAAGGGCAAGCTATGATGGCTAAAATAGCCCAGATGTTCAAGACAAAAGAAGATGTTTCAAGGTTAGCTGCAGTTGCATTCAAATGGGGAGCAAGAGCACTTAGAAAATCAACTATTAATCTAAAGCAGGATGAGCATCAATTAGAGATTGCGCTTAAACAATTAGAAGAAGCTGATAGTAAAAAAATAGGCAAAGCAACTAGTAAATTAAGAGATATAGACAGAAGGATAATTGCGCATGCTAGCAAGGAATTCAAAAGTACATATCTGCTGCTTAAGAGGGATTTGTTGTTGGATATAGTTTTATTGAATCTGCTTAATACAGATGACCAAGAGATGAGGAAGTTTGTTGCACAACACTTCATGCCTCAAGCACCCGAACTTAAAAATATGGAAGATTTAAAACGAATAAAGAAAGATATTGCAGAGCATGGCCATGTTATCGCACAAGGATTAAGAAGATTGATTGCAGAAGAATCAAATATAAGGGGAATAGCAGAAAGAAATATGGCTTTAGGAAGAAGTATGGCTGCTTAAATTATAAAAAAAGATGCTTAAAAAATTTCAAAAAGAGGTAGATAATAATGATGGAATTAAAGGATTGGATTAGCGGCTTAGTTGGTTTTGTGATTTTATGCTTGGGCCTGTTTCCTATTTTGAAAGGCTTGGGGATTGGGCCAGGGTGGTTTGATTTTAGCCTTCCTGTTAAATTGTTAGGCTGGATAGTTGTAGGAGCTGGGTTTTATCTTGTAATAAATTCCTTTATCGAGATAACAAACAGCAATGTTATAGGATGGATATCTTTTTTGATTGCTGCAATTATTACTGTTTTGGGATTATTGCAGGTTTTGGGAAGAATAGGCTGGATAAGCGGAACAGTATTCAATGTGATGTTTGTTATACTTGGATTGTTCTTGATGCTTGCAACATTTGCTATGGAGATGTAAGATGAGTTTGCATCCTTATCCTTTCAAATGGAGAGTTTTTAGAAGATTTGCCGGAGTTTTAGTTATGATTTTGAGGCAATTAAGAAATGCCCAAGAATTAGATATAAAGATTTCTAGGTTTGCCTCTGATGTTGGAAATTTGAAAGGGGAGATGGATTCTATTAAAAATGAGCTTAAAAAGATTGGTGTAGACCCTAAAGATAAGAAAAAGAAGACAGGCCAGGCTAAACTTTTACAGAAAAGGATTGATAAAAAAGTTAGAAAAGTCAGAAGCGAGGTTAATTCTTTTTGTAGGAGCGTAAAAGAGGAGTTAATGGATTTTATGAAAATTAAGATTGATTCTGACACTCTGCATTATAGGGAAACTAGGTATTTAAGGCATCTAGCTGAGATGCTGTTAAGATCTAAAAAGATTAATGTTAAGGCCAAAGAAACACTCAAAAGAGGAATTGAACAAGAGATGTTAAGTTTACAGAGAAAAGCTTCTTCTCTTGAACTACAGGCAAAACATTTAGAGAGAGGAGGGATAAATACTGTTGTTTTTTCTGAGATAAGCCCGTGGGGCAATAGATGGATAGAGAGAAGAATAAAGATCAGGGCAATAGAAGTGAATGCACTGCATAAAAGGCTGCAAAGTGACTCGCCACTAGATCTATTCAAGGATTTTGAAAAAGAGGCTGCTAATATTTATGATATAAGCAATAATGTTAATATATTGATAAGAAGGTTAAATTCAACATTTAACAGTATGAAAGGAAAAATAAGGGAGATGGGATTGTATTTTCCTGCTTTGAATGAGACTGAAAGATTTTTTAGAAAAAGCCGTACAAAGATAGAAAGGATGGGTAAATGGCTAGATAATGAAATTAAAGATCAAGCTGGAGAGGCTGCTTCGGATTTGAGAAGAGCTGCTTAATATTATAAAAAAGAGGTGTTTAATATGCAGATAAAATTATGGAAAAAACCAAAGAATCCTATAATTATTGAGGGATTCCCAGGATTTGGGTTAGTAGGCACAATTGCTTCTGAATATTTGATTGATCATCTAAAGACAGAAATGATTGGAAAGATAATATTTGAAGATATGCCCCCTTTGGTAGCAATACATGAAAACAAGGTTGTTGAGCCGTTAGGCATCTTCTATAGCAAACAGTATAATATTATCATTCTGCATGCTGTTACTGCATCTACTGGGTTTGAATGGAAGCTAGCAAATGCTTTAGTTGATTTAGCTAAGGAGTTAAATGCAAAAGAAGTGATAAGCTTAGAGGGTGTAGGTGCAGGAGGATTAAAGATGGCTTCCAATTCATTTTATTATACAAATCAAGATTCCAAGAAAAAGGTTTTTGAGAATCTTGGATTAAAGCCTCTTAAAGAAGGTATCATAATGGGCGTTACAGGAGCATTAATGCTGAAGCTAGAGAATAAGGCTTTATCCTGCTTGTTTGCAGATACTGCCTCTAATATGCCTGACAGCAAAGCAGCTGCAAGGATAATTGAAAATCTGGATAAGTATCTAGGTTTGAAAGTAGACACAAAACCATTGTTAGAGCAAGCAAATAAATTTGAAGATAAGTTAAAAGGCATATTAGGCTCAAGCCAGAAAGCTCAAGAGCTTAGTGATAAGAAGAGACTGAGTTATATTAATTGATTTCTTTTTTGTTTTTTTTATTGTTTAAAATAGATAGATTTATATATTATTACTATTAATTCTATAGTTAATAATATAGTTAGAATTACTATTAATAAAAATGGCTATAAGGATGAGGGTTCAGAAGACAAAGAACGAGCAATTTATAGTTACTATTCCTAAGGCTTTTGCTGAAACTTTTGATTACAAGCAAGGAACAGTACTAGAGTTTAAGATAAAAGATGGTGAAATGGTATTGAAAAAGATAAAATGAAGAAAACATTAATTCCACTAATGGGTGTAATTTTAGTTAAGAGTGTTAGTGCTTTTAGTATTGCAAATACCTTCTCTAGTGCTAAAGGTTTTGCATCTGGTAATATTGGCCTCATTGGTGCTATTGGTGGAGCTATGGCAATTGGATTTCTTGCATTAAAGATGAAGCAACATGGTAATTTGGTTAGACAACAAACTATGTTTAAAAGTGGTTTCGCAACAGGACTAAATGGTAAAGGAAGAGGACTAAATGAGTTTAGAAATAGAGTCCCAATTTTGAGAGAGTACACAGCAAAAAGGCAAGATGAAAGACAGATTGAAGATAGGTTAAGGGCTGCTGAGAAACAGCTTGAGAGTTATGAGAATTACCTTGTTTATCAGGAAGAGGCTCTTGAAAGGCAAATCCTTAGCAAAGAAGAACAAATTAGAAAGTTAGCAGAAATCGAGGGGCAAATGGTTAAGGAATTAAACATACTAGTTCCTGAGTTTGATAATTTGATATCAACTCTTCAAAGAGGAAATAGAAATCCACAATTAATCCAAAGAGCAAGTGAGATAAGAAATAGGTTAAGTGATGTTTTAGTTAGGATGGTTGATGTTGCTCGTTTGATGAGTCAGCAAATTAGAGAGCAGGAAGAGCTTGAAAAGAAAGAAATAGATGAAGAAGAACAATCTGAAAAGTTAGAAGAAAGGGAAGAAGCAGCTGAACGACAGGAGGAGGGGCAGGAAATAAAAGAAGAAGTTATAGATAAAGGTGCTGAGAAATTTGAAGATAGAAGATTAGGCAGGAAAACAAAGAGGGCTAGAAAAAAAGCAAATAAGGAAATAAAATTAACAGATAAAGAAGCCAGATATGCTAGAAAAAAAGAGAAAAGCTCTAGAAAGGCAAAAAAACTTACTAAAAAACAAATAGAAGGAAATGAAAGAAGAGAAGCTATACTTAGGAGAATAGAGAACTATACGTCGGCTGCTGTTCAAAATTTAAGAAATCCTGCTGTGGGGGGAAGATTCTTAAAAGATCATTTAAAGGATATAAACAAAGAATTAAAGGATTTATTTCCAAGGAAAGATATTGTTCTTAGAGAAGCTGAGCATATCCACAAGCTTCACTGGAAGATTATTGATATAAACAGAAGAGATATTAGGATTGAAAGCAAAAAGAAAAGGTTGGGTGAAGCTGCAGACAGGCTTTTTATGAAGGCTGAGAGAAAGTCTGAGAAGCAATTGAGAAGATAAACTAAAAACCTTGTTGGTATTATGAAGATACTTTCTGAACTCTCACTTTCTAGTTTTTGTGGTTTTTGAAAATGTTTTCTGATCTGTCTTTTTTATTGGATGTTGTCATGTATGTTGTATATATCTGAAAGGCTGAAATGGTTAAATTTAAGGTTTATAGACGTTATCTAAATTAAATTTTTAGAAAATTAATGGTGCCTAATAGATAAAAAAACCACCAATAATGGCAGCAGACGGCCATTTTACTATGTAAAATGTCCTACCGACCACCCCGTAAGGGACAACCCCCGGTCGGTCTGCGCCATTGGTGGTTTTTCTTTTTTGATTTTTGTTTTGCTTACTTTCTAACTCTCACTTTACTTTTTTGTTATTAATTCTTTTCAATATTGTAAATTATTTATAAAAGTGATATGTATCATTAAATATATAGTTCTTTAAATATATTTTACTTAACAATATTGTTTTTTGATATATATTATTAAGTATATAAATATTTATATATTGATTTATAATTTACTCCTAAGTGATTACAAGATGTTTGACTTCCAGTGGAAAATAAAAAATTCTTTCAGTAAAGTTAGAAGGGATGTAGATGATCTTAGAGAAAGTTCTAATGACTGGATTGTTTTTCTAGACGATAAAGGCAGTGAAATGGAAAAAAGGCTTGATAAAATTGAAGATAGGATGGAAAGAATCGAAGAAGCTATGTTCAGAATTCTAAGTTTAAGATAATAGAAAGATTTAAAAATTAAAATAAGGTTGATTTCTGGTGGAAAAATTAAAGTTTGTCTAAAGGACTTTTAACATCTAATATCAATTTTTTTGAAACTTTTGTGTATTTTTGGGTTGTGTCAAGGCTCGAATGGCCAAGAAGTTCCTGGATTACCCTGATGTCTGTACCTGCATCTAAGAGGTGTGTTGCAAAGCTTGATCTTAAGGCATGGCAGAATACCTTTTTGGTGATATTGGCCCGTTTAGCAGCTTGTTTAACTATTCTTTGGGCTTGCCTTGTGCTTAGTGGCTTTCCTTTGTATGTGAAAAGATGTGTTCTGTCTTTTTTCTTTTTTATGTATGTTTTGTAATGGTTTATGAATGTATTTGATAGTTTTACAAAGCGCTCTTTTTTGCCTTTTCCATATTTAACAAATGCTGTTTTCTCGTCTAGATGGATATCATTCAACCTTATGTTGACTGTCTCGTTAACACGCAAACCTGTGCTATAAAGGAGCTCTATCAATAGCCTATGTTTTTTGTTTTTTGTTAGTTCTAGCATACGCCTTATTTCGTCTTTTGTAAGCACTACAGGTAGCCTTTTTTCTGGTTTTGGATTTTTGACTTTCTTGAATAGATCCTGGCTTCTGTCAAGTACCTCTAAATAAAAGAATTTTAAGGCTGAAACAGCCAAACTTGCACTTGCGGGGCTTAGACCCTTATCTGACATTAAATATGCCAAATACGCCCTTAAATCAGCGTTTGTGATGTCTTGAGGAGTTCGTTTATGGCCTTTTGAAATTAGGCTTTTCTGGTATTCTGCTTTGTGTGTTGAGCTGTTTACAAAATCAAAGAATTTCTGATTTTGATAAATGTAGGTTTTTATGGTTTGATTGCTAAAACCCTTGATCTTCAATTCTGTTTCGAGTTCTTTGAAAAATTTAATCACCTTTTTTGTTGATTTTTATTAAAAAAGTTGAACCTTTATTTAAATTTTACGAAAAGTTCGTATAAGGCGCATTATACGACAGTTTTACCTATTAACTAGGCTAGTAGCTTTGAGGAGTGTTAATTCATGCCAAAAAGGCCGGGTTGTTTGAGAGAATTTCCTTAGTGGTTTTTTGATTGTTTTTCTGTTTTATTTATTTTCAATATTGAAAAGATTTAAATAAAATATTTAATCAAAAAGCAGAATATTTAAGCTTGCATATGGAATAAAAGTTTTAATCTATGCTTAAAAGTTTTAAAAAGAAAAAATTAAGAAAAATTAGATGCACAGGGTTCTTTGCTCTATGCCGAGTATGTTTTCCTTTGCCTGCAGAGATTTAAAGCGTTTGTTTAAGGTAAGGTGTGCTTGATTGGAGATGTACTTTTTGATTATTGGAACACCTTTTTGGACCATATTTGCTATGTAAGAAGCGACTATGTCCTCTGTTAGGCATAATTTTTTCGCTATATCTATGTATTTTACTGTGCCTTTAATTTCTTCTAAAGTGTATAGAATTAGGAATATTTCCTGCTCTCTTTTGGTTAGCCTTATAGGCTTAAATTGCTCTTTTTCTTCTAATGGCATGCCTTGTTTCTGAAGGAAAAATTCCATCCTATCAAGGCGTTCAGAAATCTTATTTAGCTTTTGATCTATGTTGCAAACAAGCTCGTAATTAGCTTGAATCTCGTTTGTATTTTGGTTAATAGCTGTCAAATGGTCTTCAAATTCCTCTTTGACCTGAGAAAAAGCGTCGTGTAAATCTTTGTGTGTATCTACGAATATATCAGTATATAGTTGCCTCTTTTTTTCTGTTAATAACACTAAACTCACCCCCGTGAAAAAATAATTAAACATTGGTGTTTTAAAAAGATTGTTATTGTTTAAAGTATATAATAGAAAATTATTTTCCATACTGCAAATAACTTTTAGTAATTTTTTTTACTGATTTTTGCTATGTAATGCTTCTCTTTTCCCTTTTTTATTACGCCAATTTCTGGATCTTCCTCTAATTCGTCTAATAGACGATAAAATGATGATTTTGAGCATAATCCTTGCTCTTCAACAACCATTTCTTTTAATTGTAAGGCTGTTATTTTGCCATATTTTCTGATATAGGAGAAAATAATTGACTTTATGTAATCTTTTGAATTTTTGGTTATTCTTTTTATGATTTTCTCCTTTAATGTTGCTTTCTTTTCTTCAAGTTTTTCCAACCTTCTGTTTAATTCATCTACTTCTCCTGTTGGAATTTTTGGTGAAATTTCATGCCTTTTTGTTTCCATTTCTGATCTTAGGGCTTCTAATTTAGGCCCAATTTCATGGTGTTTTTGATGTAATTCCTGGTTTGATTTATTGAGTTCTATATGTGATTTTCTTAGGTCTTCTATCCTTGTGTCAAGCCCCCTTATACGCTCCAGAATGTGCTCGTATGAGTAGAATTCATCCACTATCTTCCTTATGTCTTCCTTTGATTTTGGAGCGAATTTTAGCTCTCCCTGAAGCTGGTTTATCATATCTTGCTGGCTGCTGTGTTTGTTGTGAAGGTGGTGGATTAACTGCTCTTGCTGCATGTTTTTTTGGTAGAGGTAATTAAGCCAATTTAGGATATAAGCTGTATCTTTTTGAACGTTCTGAAAAGAATTAGTTAATAGGTTGTGAAGAGTAGTCACTTCTGTTTCTTTATTCTTTTTCTTTGTAAATAGCCCCATATTTGGGAATAATAGTCCCAAAGTATATAAATATTTCGATATTTTGGGACTATATTGGGACTATATTGGGACTAGTTTGGGAATGTTTTATATTGAAAAAATGTGTAATTTTATGGGACTATAGTGGGATAGTTTTGGGAATATCTTGGGAATGAGGTGGGAATATGATATTTTGATGTTAAAGGTGTGGTTTTTGGTTAGAATTTTCTTGGAAAAAATTTATTATTTTTGTTTTATTTTTTTGAAAAGATTTTTTTGGTTGATCTTGATTTTAAAAAAATTTAAATATAAGCTGCTGCAGTTAAAAGAAGGGTAAGTAAAAATTAGTAAAAAAGAGGGTTAAAATTTTGATGTTGAATCAAGGGTTTTTGAGGCGAATAAGTGAGTGGTTTTTGCCGCTATAGTATGGTATTTAGGTTGATTAAGTGATAGGTAGTAGGAGGTTATATCCGCTATATTAGGGGTATCTTTTAGGAAAGTGAGGGTTTATTTATGGTTAAAAACCGTAATAATGCGGTTTATTGTAAGATATATGTTGTTTTTAGGTAAATATTAGTAAAAGTGAGCTAAAAAATGGTTAAAGATATTGTACCCAATAGTTCGAGCAAAGCCCGAACTAGGGTAAAAATGAGTAGATCTGGGTTAGCTATAGCATTATCCGCATTAGAGGGGTTTAAAATATCGAAAGTGAGTGTTGAGCAGTATATGACTGATAGTGAGGTTGCTGCTACTGTTCTATGGGATGCCTATATGAAGGGAGATATTGATGGAAAAATGATAGCTGATCTGGGAAGTGGAACTGGGGTTTTGGGTATTGGAGCATTAATGTTAGGTGCAAAGGTGTATTTTGTTGAAAGTGAGAGTTCGGCTATGGAAACCTGTAAGAAAAATGTGGAAAAAGTACAAAGTGAGAGTTCAGCTGAGTTTGTTCTTGGAGATGTTGCTGATTTTGAGGAAAAGGTTGATACTGTGATAATGAATCCGCCGTTTGGAACGAAAAGTGAGCATGCTGATAGGAAATTTTTGGAAAAGGCTTTTGAAATTAGCAATGTTGTATACAGTTTTCATAAAACTTCTACTAAATCTTTTGTTGAAGCTATTGCAAAAGATAATAATTTTGAAATTAAACAGGTTATTGATATGGATTATCCATTAAAAGCTACTATGAACTTCCATAAAAAGAGGATTGAGCGAATAAAGGTAAGTGTTTTCAGATTGGTTAAGAAAAAATGATATTCCCAAGTTGGGAATGGGGATTTATCGACGAGAAAAATATTCCTGGGAATGATGTTGGGACTATTAGAATATGTTAGAAATAGGAAAGATTTTTAAAGAAGATGGTGTTTCTTAGTGTAAAGGATACTTAGAAATTTGTTGAAAGTCAAATTTCTTGTATCTCTTAGAAAAAATTGAATTTTTTCGAAGAGAGGATTCAAAATGGATATTAAAATCGTTGAAGAAAAAGGAAACAGGCTGGAGTTTGAAATTGATGAGAATGTTGGTTTTCTGAATGCTTTGAAAAGCGAATTATTAACCGATGATGATGTTAAGGTTGCTACTTATTTTGTAAAACATCCTTTAGTTGGCAAGCCTAAGATGATTATAGAAGCTAGCGATCCTAGGAAGGCTTTGAAAGCTGCTGTTGAAAGATTGAAAAAGACAAATTCTAAGTTTGCTGAGGATGTTAAGAAAGAGATAAAATGATTAGCTTGTCTCAAGGCAAGAAACTTATAAAGCTTGCTAGAGATGCTATTTTATCTGCTTTTTCTGACAATGAATTTGCTGTTAGTGAATCTATTAAAAAGGAATTTCCTGATGTTCTTGGTGTGTTTGTTACGCTTAATATTGATGGTAATTTAAGAGGGTGTATTGGGTTTTCCGAGGGATATTATCCTCTGTTTGAGGGGGTTGTAAAAGCTGCTAATAGCGCTGCTTTTTCTGATCCTAGATTTCCTCCTTTAGGTAAAGAGGAGTTTTCTAAGGTAAGTATAGAGGTTTCTGTACTGACAAAGCCTGAGAAGGTATCTGTGAAGAGGGCTGAGGATTATATTAAGGCAGTTAAAGTTGGAAGGGATGGGCTTATTGTAAGCAGTGGCTTTGGGAAAGGGCTTTTGTTGCCACAAGTAGCTACTGAATATAATTGGGATTCTAAAGAGTTTTTGGATCAAACGTGTGTAAAAGCTGGTTTGCCGCCTCAATCCTGGCAGAATTTAAGTGAAATAGAGGTATATAGGTTTCAAAGCCAGGTTTTTTCTGAAATTAAGCCTAAGGGTGAAGTTAAACAACTAATGTAGTAATTTGTATACTGGAATTTTAAGGTTATATGGCTTCTAATGGCTAAATTTTTAGAAAGATTTATATATTTCGATGGTGCCTAACTAGATGGGGATTTCACTATTAGAGGTGTAAATTGGCATATATTAGAGTAAAAAAGATAAAGAAAAAAAGTGGTAGAGAGTATAGATATGCCTATATAGTTGAAAATAAATGGAAGAAAAGAGTTCGGAAGGGTTCTAAGAAAGGAGCAAGGCAGAAAGTTAAAGGTTATTTGGGCAAAGTACATGATTTTTCTAGAGTTGGTGAGGGGGATTTTATATCTCACTTTGATGTTAAGGATGTTAAAGCTCATTTTGATGAGCATAAGGTCGAGGGAGTTATTAAGGATCTTTTGAGATTAGAGCTAATGAACCATGGTTTTGAGGAGACAGGAGATTTCTATGCTAATGGTGAGCTAGCTGTTTATATTGGCGAGGAGTTTTTTATCAAGAACCTTAATTCTGAGAAAGACAATAAATTAGTTATAGCAATGAATGAGGGTTTTCTTTGCAAAGAGACTTTAAGCAAGGTTTTGAATTTTAAGCCTAGCGGCACTCCCAAAGAGGTTGGTTTAGCTTTAGGTAATGCTTTACTAGAAGCAGGGCTCAAAGTTCCAAATGAAATATTTGTTGAAATATTTAATAGGGTGGTTGAATAAAAAAGGTTATAAACAAATACTGATTCTATATAGAATATGGATAAAGTACCAAAACATATTGCAATAATCCTTGATGGTAACAGGAGATATGCTAAGAAAAAAGGGATTCCTAAGCTTAGAGGGCATCAGAAAGGTTTTGATAAGATAAAAGATTTGATGCAATGGTGTATTGACTTAGGGGTAAAGGAAGCTACACTTTATTGTTTTTCTACTGAGAATTTTAATCGTGACAAAGAAGAGGTTGACTATCTTTTTAATCTTTTTAGGAAAAAAGCTGATGAGTTAAGCAAGGATAAGGTTGTTACTGAAAATAAGGTTAAAATTTCAGTTATTGGAAGACTTTCTATGTTTCCTTCTGATATGCGGGAAAAGATGAAGGAAGTTATGGAAAAGACCAAGAATAATAATGGATTTAAGCTGAACCTGGCATTAGCTTATGGAGGCAGAAGCGAGATAGTAGATGCTGTCAAGAAACTGGTTGATAATGGAAAGGAGGTTAGTGAGGAAGGGATTACTGAAAATTTATATTTAGCTGATGATGTTGATATGTTGATAAGGCCTGGTGGTGAGAAGAGGTTGAGTAATTTCCTGCTTTGGCAGAATTCTTATGCTGAGCTTTATTTTTTGGACAAGATGTGGCCTGAGTTTTCTAAGGAAGATTTGATTGAAGCAGTAGAGTGGTTTAAAGAAAGGCAAAGAAGATTTGGTAAATAGTAAAATTTATTAATAAGCTAATTCAATTTCTTAATTATGTTAGGAATTATACTTACAGCTATGCTCCTTATAGGGGGAATTATAATCCTTACCAAAGGCTCTGACTGGATGACTGATTCTTTAATTCCTGTTGCTGAGAAGCTTGGAACAAGCTATATCGCAATTACTTCTATCCTTGTTTCTGTTATGCTGAGCATTCCTGAGGTTTTTGTTGCGATGTATGCTTTTTTTATGGGGCATCCCGGAATAAGCTTAGGTGTAATTATTGGCTCTATCATATGCAATATTGGGTTAATGACTGGGTTAAGCGCAATGATAAAGCCTTTGTCTGTTGATAAAAGAGTTGTTATAAGAGACGGTGTTTTTGCCTTCATAATTGCGCTTATAGTGTTCTTATTTGGGTATGATTTAAGGTTTAGCAGGAGTGAAGGAATAATCTTGATGCTCCTTTTTGTGCCATACATACTTAATGTTTGGTTCTTTGAAAAATGGACAACAAAGAAAGCAAGAAAGGAGGAGTTGAGAGAAATAAAGGATGAATTGAAAATTATTGGTTTAGGCGGGTTTGAATTGAAACCTGGCTTATTTCTGTTTTTTATTGGCTCTGGGTTGTTGTTGTTAGGCTCTTACATATTTTCAGATGCTCTGATAAATATTGCTAAGTTAACTGGGCTTTCAGATGTACTTATAGGAATAACTGTTGGTGCAATAGGGCCTTCGATACCAAATATTGCTTCTGCTATCCATGGCACTGTAAAGGATTATACAAAGATAGCAATTACAGAAACATTTGGCTCTGATATCTTTACCTTGCTAGTCACGTTGGGGCTTCTTGCAGTAATTGCTCCTTTTTCTATAGACCCTAAATGGCTTTACTTTGATATCCCTGCAATGGTATTTATGACATTCCTTATGATATTTTTTATCTTTAAGGGCCATATCAAAAAACAGAAGGCTATTATGCGGCATGAAGGGGCAATACTTGTTCTTTGTTATATAATCTTTTTAGTTTTGAATGTATTATTCTTTTACAGATAGTTATCGGGTGTAATGTTGGGAGTAGTAACATAAACTATTGCCCCAATAGTTTATGCTTTCGCTTTGCTCAAGCAAAAACTATATAAATCAGTTAAGTTCTAAACTTATTGTTCCGTCTAATAAGTATTTTGGGGATTTCAATGAACAAGTATGAACAATTTAAAGAACACGCAGAAATTTCTTTGGAGAAGTTTAAAGAATTAGACAAAAAAGAAACGATAAGGTTAGTTTCTCATCTTGATGCAGATGGAACTTGTGCTGCTGCTATCATGATTAAAGCGTTGAATACTGACAATAGGAAATATTCTATAAGCATTGTGCAGCAGCTGACCAATGAGGTAATTGATTCCTTGGCTAAAGAGCCCTATAATTATTTTGTTTTCACTGATTTAGGTGCTGGGCAGCTTGGATATATTAAGAAAAAGCTTATTGGGAAACAGATTTTTGTTTTAGACCACCATCAGCCAGAGAAGGTTAAGTTAACAAACAATATTGTTCATGTTAATCCACATCTATTTGGCATTGATGGGGGCTCTGAGATAAGCGGAGCCGGGGTTGTTTATACTTTTGTTAAAAGCTTAAATAAAAAAGTAGCTGACTTAGCACATATTGCTGTTATTGGCGCTATTGGAGATATACAAGAAGGCAGTGAAGGATTTTCTAAGCTGAATAAAGAAATCCTTGATGAAGCTGTAAGGAGAAATAAGATCAAAGTCATAAAAGGGCTTAGGATTTTTGGGGCTCAGACCAGGCCCTTGTATAAGGTGTTAGAGTATTGCACTGATCCATATATCCCCGGTGTTAGCGGCAGCGAGAGCGGAGCTATACAGTTTTTACAGCAGATTGGAGTTCAAGCAAAGAATGGAAAAGAGTGGAGAAAGATAGTGCATTTGGATGATGAGGAGATTAAGAAATTGGTTTCGGGCATTATATTGCGCAGATTAAGTGAAGATTCACCAGAAGATGTTTTAGGGAATGTATACATATTGAATGATGAGGAAAAAGAAAGCCCTTTTAGAGATGCTAAAGAGTTTAGTACTTTATTGAATGCTTGTGGTAGATTAGAGAAAGCTTCTTTAGGCATAGGGGCCTGTTTAGGCGACAAGAAAACAAAAGAAAGGGCGCTTAAAAGCTTAAGAGGGTATAAAAGAGAGATAATTAATGCTATTAACTGGTATAAAGGAAATAAAAGCAGCAGCGACATAATTTCTGGCGAAGGTTATACTATAATAAATGCTAATAGCAATATCAGGGCAAGTATTGTTGGAACATTGGCATCTATACTTTCTAAAGGCGGTGAGATTAAAGATAAAACATTTATTATGTCCTTGGGAGATTTGATGAACGGCTATTACAAGGTAAGCTTGAGGATGAGCGGAAGAAATAAAGATGTTGACCTGAGAGAGATTGTCAAGAAAGTTACGGATAAGGTTGGGGGAGAAGCAGGAGGCCATCAGTTTGCTGCTGGCGCTATGATAAAAGAAGAAGATGTTGATAATTTCATTAAAGAAGCTAAGTTGGTTCTTGGAAAGAAAGGGTTAGAAGAAGTTGTGCATTAAATAAAAAAATACTGCAAAATTAAAGATGTTTCTATAAAGAAGCCCTAATATTATCGATATGTTCTGCTACTTCCTGGCCTTTTTTTGTCAATGTTAATAGTTTTAACCTTCCTTGCTTTTCGAAGTTTACAAGGCCTGCTATTTCCATTTCCTGAAGGATTTTTACAACATGAGAATAAGTGCAGTCAATTTGTTTTGCCAAGCTTGATGCATAGATTTCGTCTTTTGTGTTTTTTAAGTTTACCAACATCATAGCTGGCTTTTCCCGAAAAAATACATTAAAAACTTTATTGTTAACCATTCTGAATCCCCCCATATGTTTATTGCAAAAGTTATGTTGTGAAGAATACTATGGGGTATATAAATGTTTCGAAAATGTTTTACATTTTCGAAGCCCAAAAATCTTTGATTTTTTATGCCCTAAAAAATCACTTTGTGATTTTTGGGACACAAAAAACTTCAAAGAAGTTTTTTCGTGTTTCGAAAAATTATTTTTAAATCAAAAAGACAAGTTATAAAAATAATAAATATTTTCTTTGCACGTATGGATAACGACGAGATTCTGTTTCCTTACTCCAAGGTAAGGGATGTTCAAGGAGATATGATCAAAGAGGTAATTGATTGTGTTGAAAAGGGCGAGCATGCTTTGATACATGCGCCAACCGGACTTGGTAAAACAATTGCGGTGCTTGGGCCTGCTCTGTCTATTGCTTTAAAGAAAGGACTGAATATTTTCTTTTTAACATCAAGGCATACCCAACATAGATTAGCAATTGATACCCTGAAAGATATAAAGAAAAAGCATGGGATTAATATAATAAGCTGTGATATTATAGGCAAGCAGTGGATGTGCGGCTTGAAGGAGGTTGATAAGCTTTATTCAAATGAGTTTAGGGATTATTGCAAAAAACTGAGAGAAGAAGATGCCTGTGAATTCTATACCAACACAAAAAAGAAGTCTTTAAGGCCAACTGTGAAAGCTTTGAAGGTATTAGATGATCTTAAGATACTTAGCCCTTTGCATGTTGAGAGGTTTAGTGAGATATGCATTAAAGAAAAGTTATGCCCTTATGAGATGAGCGCTTTGATTGCAAAAGAAGCCAGTGTTGTAGTTGCTGATTATTATTATATTTTTAGCCCAACTATAAGGGAGGTATTTTTTAATAAGATTGGAAAAGAGTTAGAGAAAACTGTGGTAATAGTGGATGAAGCGCATAATCTTCCAAAGAGGTGCAGGGAGCTGTTAAGCCATAATTTAAGCAATTTTATTTTGAAAAGAGCAATTAAGGAGGCTGCAAAGTTTGGTTTTGATAATGTTAGGGAGAGATTGTATAATGTCATGGATGCTATTGATAAGTTATCTTCTGAGTTAAGTGAGAGAAAGGAGGAATCTCTGGTAAAAAAGAGTGTTTTTGTCAAGGGGATAGATGATTATGATGGGGTTATTGGGGAATTTATGCTTGCTGGCGATGAGATTAGGGAAAAGCAAAAGCAAAGCTATATTGGTTCTGTTGGGGGTTTTTTAGATGCATGGCAGGGAGAGGATAAAGGCTTTGCAAGGGTTATGCAAAAAAAGAGCGGGGCTAGAGAGCCTTACTTGAATTTAATGTACAAATGCTTGGATCCTTCCCTGGTTACTAAAGAGGTTATTGATAATGCACATTCAATAATTTGCATGAGCGGAACTTTGACTCCAACTTTCATGTATAAAGATATTTTGGGATTTAATGATGTTAGAGAAAGGGTTTTTACAAGCCCTTTTCCAACTAAGAATAGGCTGGCTTTGATTGTTCCTGAAACAACTACCAAGTTTACAAGGAGAAATGATGAAGAATACAAGAGCATATCCAAGGTTTGCAATGATATTGTCAGCTTGGTTCCTGGCAATAGCCTGTTGTTTTTTCCCAGCTATGCTTTGATGGATAGGGTGTACTATAATTTTGCTGGTATCTGCAAGAAAAAAATATTTATTGAAGTCCCCGGGATGAGCAAGGAAACAAAGCAAGAGCTATTGGATGATTTTAAGAGCTGTAAAGATGAAGGCGCTGTCTTGATGGGAGTTACTGCAGGAAGCTTTGGAGAAGGCATAGATCTTCCTGGAGATTTTTTGAAGTGTGTTATTGTTGTTGGGCTGCCTCTTGAGAGGCCTACACTTGAGATAAAGGAATTGATTGATTATTACGACGGAAAATTTGGAAAAGGGTGGGATTATGGATATATTTTCCCTGCTATGATAAAAACAATGCAGAATGCAGGAAGGTGCATCAGGAGCGAGACAGATAAAGGTGTTGTTGTTTTTTTAGACGAGAGATATGCTGAGCCAAGATATTATAATTGTTTTCCTCCTGATTATGGGGTTAAGATTTCTAAAATGTATAAAGAAAGGATAAAAGGGTTTTTTGGATTGAAATAGATTTTTGAAACAAAACATATTTAAATATGCTTTATCTTTATTTTCCAGTATGGTGGGTATTTTAGGGCTAATTAATGGTTTAGAGGCATATGTTCCTATTTTAAGGACAATCATTATAGTTGTGATTGTTTTTATTGTCTTAAGTTTGGTTATAAGCCTAATAAAAAAAGGTTTATTAAAGAGGGTTAAAACAAAAAGACAAATTTCAAATGTCGAAATCTTTTCCAGTATTATTAAAGTAATATTCTTTTTCATATTGATTTTTACAGCATTCTCATCCTATTTTGGTTCATGGGCTGGTTTGGGTATAGGTCTAGGTTTGTTTTCTGCTGCTCTTGGGTGGGCTTTGCAGAAACCCATTACGGGCATTGCAGCATGGATAATGATTGTTACAAAGAGGCCGTTTGATATAGGTGATAGGGTTATTATTGGAAGTGTGAGGGGGGATGTTAGTGATATTACACTAACACATATTTATCTGAAAGAGGTAGGAGGTATTGTAGCAGGAGAAGAGAATTCAGGAAGAATAATTATGGTGCCAAATTCTATATTGTTTGAGCAGAACATTATTAATTATACACAGCAAGATGAGTTTATTTTGGATCAGGTTGTTGTGAGTGTTACTTATGAGAGTGATTTGGATAAAGCAATTAAAATCGCTTTAGAATCTGCAAAGAAGCATATAAATGAGTTTATTAAGGTAACTGGTCAGGAGCCTTATGTTAGAACTTATTTTCAGCCAAGCGGTATAGGTGTACATGTAAGATATTATTCACCAGCTAAGAGGATTCAAGAGTTTTCTAGCCTTATAACAAAGGAGATATTTGATGAAATAAACAAAGAGAAAGATGTTGAGATAGCTTATCCACATACTGAGGTTGTGTTTAGGGAGAAGAAATGAGTTCTAGGTCTAAATGACCTACTCCCCAATCTAAAGATTGGGGTATCTCATGCGACTGCATGATGCTGTGCTTGATTCTTGATATAATTTTCTACAGTCGAATACTCATT